>JACCDO010586308.1_pt1 | contig 14495 bp, 22 predicted proteins | sample 7446101 | NCBI WGS metagenome assembly JACCDO01 (sample SAMN15323440, study PRJNA562643) | freshwater metagenome | isolation source: river surface water | place: USA:Blue River Watershed | collected 2017-08-16
AATTGCTAGTAGGGTAAGCTATCAAAAAAATGAATTAGGAAAAAAAGTACGTGTTTTGAAAAAATTACTAAATACAAAGTAACTATATGACTCAACAATTGAAAACTTATTATAAAGATAAGATTGTTCCATCATTAATGGAAACATTCGAATATAAAAATGTTCATGAAGTTCCGAAAATTACAAAAATAACTATTAATAGAGGGTTAGGTGAAGCTTCACGCAATAATAAAGCATTAGAAAGTAGTATTAAAGAATTAGCGAGTATTACAGGTCAACAACCTGTTGTTACGAAAGCAAAAAAATCTGTAGCTGGCTTTAAAATAAGAGATGGCATGCCTGTAGGGATAGCTGTAACTCTTAGAAGCAAATTGATGTATGCGTTTTTAGAACGTTTAATTCATCTGTCTTTGCCTAGAATTCGAGACTTTAAAGGTATTAGCGTTCAGTTGTTTGATGGTCGAGGTAACTACAACCTTGGACTAAAAGAACAGTTAATTTTTCCAGAAATAGAATATGAAAAAATTGATCAAATTCGAGGAATGGATATCGCGATCACAACAACCGCTAAAACACAACAAGAAGGAATAGCACTCCTAAAAGCTTTTGGAATGCCGTTTAACGACAATTAAGTAAAGTAAACTAAAACAATAATCTATTTCAATTTTCAGGAGTTATCGTGGTTAATGATACAATAGCCGATATGTTAACTAGGGTTCGTAATGCTAACTTAGCTAAACATCAAGTAGTACAAGTACCTTCTACTAAAATGACGAGAAACATAGCAAATGTTTTGTTAGAAGAAGGATTTATTCAGAATTTTGAAGAAGTAGGAGAAGAGATTAATAAACAGTTATTAGTGTCTCTTAAGTACAAAGGAAAAGAAAGAGAACCTGTTATAACTGCTTTAAAAAGAATTAGTCGCCCAGGCTTACGTGTTTATGCAAATCGAAAAGACTTACCTAGAGTATTAGGGGGATTAGGTATTGCAGTAATCTCTACATCTAAAGGTGTGTTAACAGATAATAAGGCTAGGCATCAAGGTTTAGGTGGTGAAGTACTTTGTTATATTTGGTAAAAAAAAGTTATACATTTTTTGTAAGAATCTTAATACAAGGAACAACGAATGTTTCTAAGATTCAAATTAAAAATTTAATTATTAAAAGCAAAATTTTAGGATAGAATATGTCTCGTTTAGGTAAAATTCCAGTAAAAATACCAAATAAGGTACAAGTCGATTTAAAAGATAACCATATGATAATAATAAAAGGCCCTAAAGGGGAATTATCTTTGGATATTGCAGGTAAAGTAGTCGTAAATTCAGTTGCGGATACCCTTGTTGTAAAACCAGCATCCGATAGCAAAATATCAGAAAAGTTATACGGTACATATAGAAAGCTCCTGTCTAATATGATAGAAGGAGTAAACAATGGTTTTAAAAAAAGATTAGAATTACAAGGAGTTGGTTTTAGATCGCAGGTTCAAGGAAAATCTCTAATTTTGAATGTTGGTTTCAGCCATCAGGTTACAATTGAATCTCCTCCAGGGATTACTTTATCTGTTGAAAATAATACTATTATCAACGTTTCAGGAATCGACAAACAGCTTGTAGGACAAGTTGCAGCTAATATAAAATCTGTACGTCCACCTGAACCATATAAAGGTAAAGGAATTAGATACGAAGGAGAATATGTAAGAAGAAAAGTAGGTAAAGCAGGTAAATAAAACATGAAAAAAAATAAAATACAGTCTTTAAATAAAGTTAAAAGCAGAATTCGCGCGAAAGTAAGAGGGACTACTGAAATACCAAGGTTGTGCGTTTTTCGTTCAAATGAGAATATATATGCTCAATTAATAGATGATGTTCAAGGTAAAACTATATTATCTAGCTCTACATTGGACAAAGAAATAAAAACTTTACTGAAATCTGGAAGAAATTGTGAAGCATCTAAATTAGTAGGTGAATCAATAGCAAAAAAATCATTAGAAAATAAGATAGAAAAAGTCGTTTTCGATCGTGGTGGAAGATTATATCATGGTCGCGTTCAAGCTTTAGCAGAAGCAGCGCGTGAGAAAGGACTTCAATTTTAAAAGAAAATAGAGAACATTATGTCTAATCGTAGAAAATCAAACAAATTAAAAGAGAAAGAAACAGAATGGCAAGAAAGAGTTGTACAAATAAGACGTGTAACTAAAGTTGTCAAAGGCGGAAAAAAGTTAAGTTTTAGAGCCATTTTAATAATCGGAAACGAAAAAGGTGATGTCGGAGTTGGAGTGGGTAAAGCAAGTGATGTTATAGGAGCAGTTAAAAAAGCCGTGTCTGATGGGAAAAAACAAATAGTCAGTGTTCCTATTACTAAAGATAATTCAATACCTCACATTGTCAAAGGACGTTCTGGAGCAGCAAAAGTTATAATCCGTCCTTCAGCTCCTGGTTCGGGTGTTATAGCCGGAGGTTCTGTAAGGACGATTCTAGAATTAGCTGGAATTAAAAATATACTCGCAAAACAATTAGGATCAAGTAATCCTTTAAACAATGCTAGAGCTGCAACAGATGCGTTACTAAAGCTTAAGACTTTTGCTCAAGTTGTTGATGATAGAGGTCTTATTTCTTAAGATTAAGTATTTAAAGTAATATAAAAGAGTTATTCGTTTTTAATTCTTTTATATTATTTATTTTTTATAAAGACACGAAGATATGCAAAGTATAAGAAAAAACACGAAAAAAGAAGGAATCAAAGAAAGAATTTTTCTAACATTTGGTCTATTAATTTTATCAAGATTGGGAACTTTTATTCCTGTACCGGGAGTTGATCATGATGCTTTTTATCAAAGTATTGCAACTAATCCAATAGTTACTTTCCTAAATATTTTTTCTGGAGGTGGGTTTGCTTCGATTGGGATTTTTGCTCTTGGTATAGTACCTTATATTAATGCGTCGATTATCATACAATTGGCAACTACATCTATACCTAGTTTAGAAAAATTGCAAAAAGAAGAAGGAGAAGCCGGTAGACAAAAAATATCACAAATTACTAGGTATATAGCCTTAGGTTGGGCAGCCATACAAAGTACTGGAGTATCATTCTGGGTTCGTCCGTACGTTTTTAATTGGGACGCACAGTTTGTTATAGAAATGACATTAGCTTTAACAACCGGATCTATGTTAATAATGTGGTTTTCAGAACAAATTACGGAAAAAGGTATTGGTAATGGCCCCTCGTTACTAATTTTTATTAATATTATCGCTGGTCTACCTAAATTGATTCAACAAAAATCTAGTCTAGCTACTACACATAATCAAGCGATAGAATTATTTGTTTTAGCTTCTATTTTTCTAGTTATGATAGTAGGAATTATTTTCATTCAAGAAGGCAGTAGACGCATTCCAATTATTTCAGCAAGACAACTAGGTAAAGGGCAATCTCAAAGCAAAACTAGTTATTTACCACTAAGGTTAAATCAAGGAGGAGTTATGCCAATTATTTTTGCATCTGCTATTTTAGTTCTTCCTACTTATTTAAGTCAGATAATACAAAATCAGTTCTTACTAAAACTGTTAGCTCTTTTATCGCCAAATTCTGGAGATAAAAATCTATATTTAATTTTCTATTTTTCATTGATTTTGTTCTTTAGTTATTTTTATGCATCTTTAATCATTAATCCTAATGACGTATCACAAAACCTGAAAAAAATGGAGTCTAGTATACCTGGAGTAAGACCAGGTAAAGCTACAACAGATTATTTACAAAAAACTTTGAATAGATTAACATTTCTAGGAGCTCTATTTTTAGCATTTATTGCAGTAATTCCTACAATTATAGAAAATGTAACTAATATATCAACTTTCAAAGGATTAGGAGCAACGTCTCTATTGATTTTAGTTGGTGTAGCTATAGACACATCAAGACAAATTCAGACATATTTGATATCCAGAAATTACGAAAATATAATGAGATAAAAATAAACTCACATTTATAACTTTTATATGCTCCCCTAATTAATATAAAAAGTTAAATAACTACTCACTTGTATATTAGATACAGTGAAGTTAACAAAAAACAAACTTCTAATTTATCCTAAATAATAATATGAAAGTCGTTAGTTCAATAGGTAGTCTAAAAAATCGTAGCAAAGACTGTAAGGTAGTTAAACGTCGAGGCCGCTTATATGTAATCTGCAAAACAGATCCTAGATTAAAAGTAAGACAGGGCGGAGCCAAAATGAAAAGAAGGTAAGTAATTGACAATACTAAAATAAAATAAATTTAGGAGAAAAATAAAGTGGCACGTATAGCTGGAGTAGATCTACCAAGAAATAAAAGAATTGAAATTGGTTTGACTTATATTTACGGTTTGGGTTTAAGTAGTTCGCAAAACATATTAAAAACAGCGAATGTAGATTCTAATATTCGATGCAAAGATTTGACTGATGAAGATATGAGTAAAATCAGAGCAATTATTGATCAAGATTATCAAGTAGAAGGTGTTGCTCGTAGAGTAGAAACAATGAATATAAAACGATTAATGGAAATTAATTGTGTTAAAGGCCGAAGACATAGAGATGGATTACCTTTAAGAGGACAAAGAACAAGAACTAATGCTAGAACACGCCGAGGTGGTAAAAAAACAGTGGCAGGTAAAAAGAAAGCTGTTTTAAAATAATGTTTTTCTAGACTGACTAATTTATAAAATGATTTGAACTAATAAAATAGAATAAAATGGCAAGACAAGTAAAAAGGTCCGTTAATAAGAAGAAAAAAACAGCACCTGCAGGTGTTGCTCATATACAATCTACGTTTAATAATACTATTATAACGATAACTACAATTACAGGTGAAACTGTTTCGTGGGCATCTAGTGGTGCAATTGGATTTAAAGGGGCTAAAAAAGGAACACCTTTTGCAGCACAAATTGCAGCTGAAAAAGCTAGTAAAGAAGCATTAAATCTGGGTATGAAAAAGGCAGAAGTACTCGTAAATGGTCCAGGAGCTGGTCGAGAGACAGCTGTCAGGGCTTTGCAAGCAGCTGGGTTAGAAATTACTTTGATTAGAGATATTACTCCTGTACCGCATAATGGTTGTAGACCACCTAAAAAGAGAAGAGTTTAAGTAATTTTATCTCCAATAAAAAATAATTTTGAACGTATAAATATGAATAAGTTCGAAATAGAATGTATTGAATCGACAACAGATGGAGCGCGTGATCATTACAGCCAATTTTGTTTAGGACCGTTAGATCAAGGACAGGGAACTACTTTAGGTAATGCTTTACGTAGAACGTTGTTATCTGATTTAGAAGGAACAGCTATAGTTGCTGTCAGAATTGCTGGAGTAAGTCATGAATTCTCTACTATTCCAGGTATTCGTGAAGATGTTTTAGAAATTTTATTAAATTTAAAAGAAGTTGTACTGAAAAGTCATACCACAAGTTCTAGTGTAGGACGTTTAAGAGTTCAAGGACCCACTATAGTAACAACAAGTAATCTAGAATTGCCCTCTGATATTGAATTGATAGACCCTAACCAGTATATTGCAACTATTTGTGGAAATAATATTTTAGAAATGGAATTCCGCATAGAAACAGGTAAAGGATATAATTTAATAGAGAGAAATATTGGTGAAAGTTCTTTAGATTTTTTACAAGTAGATGCGATTTTTATGCCTGTGAAAAAAGTGAATTATTTAACCAAAGATATAAGATCTCTTGAAAATCGGATACAAGAACAATTAATACTAGAAGTTTGGACTAACGGTAGTATTGATCCTCAGGATGCTGTAAGCCGAGGTGGTAAAATACTGACCGAATTATTGTCACCTTTAAAAGAAATTAATTTTAAATTGGATGAGGAAGATAGTTTTACAGAAGATTCAAAAGTAAATCAAATTCTTATCGAAGAGTTACAACTTTCTGTGAGAGCTTACAATTGTCTAAAGAGAGCTCAAATTCATTCAGTCGCGGATTTATTGGATTATTCTCAAGAAGATTTAATTGAAATTAAGAATTTTGGACAAAAATCAGCTGAAGAAGTAATTGATGCATTACAAAAACGTTTAGGTATCAATTTACCTAAGGAAAAAACTGCAAAACCGAATTAAAAATAATTTAATTAAAAACAAATAAAATTATATGAATAATACATTAATTAAATCTACACATAATGAATTGTATGATTGGTACATTATTGATGCTGCAAATAAAAAATTAGGTCGTTTATCCAGTGAGATTAGTAAAGTTTTAATAGGAAAAAACAACCCTACTTTTCATCCAAGTCAGAAAATTAAGCAAGCAGTTATAGTAGTAAATGCTGAAAAAGTTCAAGTTACAGGAAAAAAGAGACAAGATAAATTTTACAAGCGTTATTCAGGTTATCAAGGAGGAATGACAATTGAAACCTTTGATGAGTTACAAAAAAGAATCCCCAATAGAATCATAGAAAAGTCTGTAAAAGGTATGCTTCCTAAGGGACCTTTAGGAAGAAATTTATTTACTAAGTTAAAAGTATACGCGGGAGAGACTCATCCTCATTCTGCTCAAAAACCAAAAATTATAAATTTTTCAAATTAAGTTACAATGGATAAGAATAAAACAATTCATTTTGGCACAGGACATAGAAAAGAATCTGTTGCGAGAGTTCGTATAGTACCAGGTTCTGGTAAAATTATTATCAATGGCATCTCAAGTGAATCGTACCTTCAGTTTAGTCCTATTTACATAAGAATTACCAAGTCACCATTAAGTACTTTAGGTCTAGAAACAAAATACGATGTTTATGTAAATGCGCATGGTGGTGGATTAACAGGCCAAGCAGAATCAATTAGATTAGGTCTTGCCAGAGCATTATGTAAAATTAACCCTGAAAATAGAACAGCGTTAAAATTCGAAGGGTATTTAACTAGAGATGCAAGAACTATTGAGAGAAAAAAATACGGCCTTAGAAAAGCTAGAAAAGCTCCACAGTTCTCTAAGAGATAAAAATTTATTTTTAATAGAAAATAAGAGAAAAATTTATGCCTAAGAAAGATATACATCCAAAATGGTACGATGAATCAAAAGTGTATTGTGATGGACAATTAGTTATGACAGTAAGTTCTACTAAACCTGAATTAAACGTAGATATTTGGTCTGGAAACCACCCGTTTTATACAGGATCTCAAAAGATGCTTGACAAAGAAGGTAGAGTTGAACGATTCATGAGAAAATACGGTATTGAGAATGAATCTAAATCATAAATTAAGAATCACAACTATTATTTAATATGCCAACAATTCAACAGTTAATAAGATCTGAACGTAAAAAAATTAAAAAGAAAACAAAATCTGCCGCTCTAAAAAGCTGTCCTCAAAGACGAGGTGTTTGTACGAGAGTTTACACTACTACACCTAAGAAACCTAACTCAGCCTTACGAAAAGTAGCTAGAGTCCGCTTAACATCCGGATTTGAAGTGACTGCTTATATCCCTGGAATCGGGCATAACATTCAGGAGCACTCAGTTGTACTACTTAGAGGCGGAAGAGTTAAAGACTTACCTGGTGTTAGATATCATATAATTAGAGGAACATTAGATGCTTCTGGTGTTAAAAATCGTAGTCAAGGCCGGTCTAAGTACGGGGCAAAGAAACAAAAAGAATAACTAAATAAAAATTTAATAATAAATAAAACATATGTCAAGACGCACAACTGCAAAGAAAAGACTTGCTGTTCCCGACCCTATTTACAATAGTCGTTTAGTTACCATGTTAACTGTGAGAATCCTTCAAGAAGGGAAAAAACACTTGGCACAAAGAATTATTTACCAAGCGTTAGATATAATAAAAGAAAGAACAGGAGAAGATTCTTTAAACATTTTAGAAACAGCTGTACGAAAAGTTACCCCATTGGTTGAAGTAAAAGCGAGACGTATTGGTGGCTCCACATATCAAGTACCGATGGAAGTGAGAGCTTTTCGAGGTACCAACCTTGCATTACGTTGGATTACGAAATACTCTAAAGAACGTTCTGGCAAAAGTATGTCCATCAAATTGGCAAATGAGATTATGGATGCTGTTAATGAAACAGGTAACTCAATAAGAAAAAGAGAAGAAGTTCACAAAATGGCTGAAGCTAATAAAGCATTTGCAAGTTATAGATTCTAAAATCTAAGAAAACAAAAGCAACAACAATGTATAACATCGAAAATATAATCAATTAAATATAAGAATTATGGCAAGAGAGAAATTCGAAAGATCTAAACCACACGTTAATATTGGAACAATTGGTCATGTAGACCATGGTAAAACTACTTTGACAGCAGCTATATCAACTGTTTTATCAAGTATTACAGGGAAAGCTAAGAAATTTGACGAAATTGATTCAGCTCCTGAAGAAAGAGCTCGAGGAATTACTATTAATACAGCTCATATAGAATATGAAACAGAAACTAGACATTACGCACATGTAGATTGTCCGGGTCACGCTGATTATGTTAAAAACATGATTACGGGAGCTGCACAAATGGATGGGGCTATTTTAGTATGTTCTGCAGCAGATGGTCCAATGCCACAAACTCGTGAACATATTTTATTAGCTAAACAAGTAGGGGTTCCACATATGGTGGTATTCTTAAACAAAGCTGATATGGTTGATGATGAAGAATTACTTGAATTAGTTCAATTAGAAGTACAAGAACTTTTATCTAAATACGATTTCCCTGGAGATGAGATTCCTTTTGTAGCTGGATCAGCATTACTTGCATTAGAAACAGCTGTAAGCAAGCCAGGAATTGGTAGAGGCGAAGACAAATGGGTTGATACAATATATCAATTAATGGACAAAGTTGATGAATACATCCCAACACCAAAAAGAGAAACAGATAAAACTTTCTTAATGGCAGTAGAAGACGTATTCTCTATAACAGGTCGTGGTACAGTAGCTACAGGTCGTATCGATAGAGGAACTATTAAAGTGGGTGATACGATTGAAATTATTGGTTTACGAGAGACTCGTAGTACTACTATTACTGGATTAGAGATGTTCCAAAAGAGTTTAGAACAAGCACTTGCAGGTGACAACGTAGGGATTTTAGTTCGTGGTATTCAAAAAACAGATATTGAAAGAGGAATGGTGCTAGCTGCTCCAAAATCCATTACACCGCACACTCAATTTGAAGGTGAAGTTTACGTCTTAACAAAAGAAGAAGGAGGCCGCCATACTCCGTTCTTTACAGGATATAGACCTCAATTTTATGTAAGAACAACTGATGTAACTGGAACAATCGCTAAATTTACCGCAGATGATGGATCTGCTGCAGAAATGGTGATGCCAGGAGATCGTATTAAAATGACAGCACAATTAATCCACCCAATTGCAATTGAAAATGGAATGCGATTTGCTATTCGAGAGGGGGGAAGAACAGTTGGCGCTGGTGTTGTTTCAAAAATTTTAGATTAATTGAAAATGCAAAAGCAAAAAATTCGTATACGTTTAAAGAGTTACGAAGTTGCACTGTTAAATGATTCTTGTAATAAGATTATAGAAACTGCTTCTAGAACAGACTCTTTGACAATGGGCCCTATACCAATGCCTACAAAAAGAAAGATTTATTGTGTTTTACGATCTCCACATGTGAATAAAGATTCTCGTGAACATTTTGAAATACGAACACATAAGCGTATTATTGATGTTTATGAACCATCTTCTAAAACAATTGACTCGTTAATGAAATTGGATCTCCCTTCAGGTATTGATATAGACGTAAAATTATAACCTTTTGAAGTTGGCTTTATAATAAAAGCCAACTTCAAAAGGTTATAATTTTACGTCTATATCAATACCTGATTTGTTTTAGTATAGAGACTCTTCTTGGTGAGTTAAAATTGTACAGTCAGAAGTTGGATAAGCAACACAAGTTAATACAAACCCGTCAGCAATTTGACCATCGTCTAAGAACGATTGATCTGATTGATCAATTGTTCCCTTAACAACTTTACCAGCACATGTAGAACAAGCGCCTGCTCTACAAGAATACGGAAGATCAAGACCTTGTTCTTCAGCTGCATCTAATACGTATTGATCATCTGGACAATCAATAGTTGTGTTTACTCCTTCACCTTTTAATGTAACTTTATAAGATGCCATTAGAAAACCTCCATTTTTTATATTAAACTAAAGTATTTTTGTATAGAGTATCAAAGTCGATACTTCATATGCGCAATTCCAGTGCAGTTATGTTAATTAGAATCTTACTACTTGTATTCAATATTTATAATACAGCATATAAAGAAAATCAACTATAAAATAATTTACTTTATATTCAATTCTCAAGAAATTCTTTTATAATCTATAATTAGATCATGTAAGAAAGTTAAAAAATAAAATTTTTATATTAAGGAGTGTAGTCAAATGGGACTACCTTGGTATCGTGTACATACAGTTGTACTAAATGACCCTGGCCGTTTAATAGCTGTGCATTTAATGCATACGGCATTAGTAGCAGGGTGGGCCGGATCTATGGCTCTTTATGAATTAGCAGTATTCGATCCATCTGATCCTGTTTTAAACCCAATGTGGAGACAAGGTATGTTCGTAATGCCTTTCATGTCACGTATTGGTGTAACTGACTCATGGGGTGGATGGAGTATTACTGGAGAAAGCGTAACAAATCCTGGATTCTGGAGTTTTGAAGGTGTAGCTTTAGCTCATATTGGACTATCTGGTCTTTTATTCCTAGCTGCGGTTTGGCATTGGGTTTACTGGGATCTAGAATTATTTAGAGATCCTCGTACAGGAAACCCTGCGTTAGATCTTCCTAAAATTTTCGGAATACATCTATTACTTTCAGGAGTGTTATGTTTTGGTTTTGGAGCTTTCCACGTAACAGGAGCATGGGGACCAGGTATTTGGGTTTCAGATGCATATGGTATTACTGGTAAAGTACAACCTGTTGCCCCAGCTTGGGGACCCGAAGGTTTTAACCCATTCAATCCAAGTGGTGTAGCTTCGCATCATATCGCTGCCGGTATACTTGGTTTTGCTGCAGGAGTATTCCACATTGCAGTTCGCCCACCGCAAAGATTATACAGAGCTTTACGTATGGGTAACATTGAAACAGTTTTATCTAGTAGTATTGCAGCAGTATTCTGGTCTGCTTTTATTACAACTGGAACAATGTGGTACGGTAGTGCTACAACTCCAATAGAATTATTTGGACCAACTAGATACCAGTGGGATAGTGGTTATTTCCAACAAGAAATTGAACGCAGAGTTGAGAATTCATTAAATGAAGGCTTATCTCTAAGTGAAGCTTGGTCTAGAATCCCAGATAAGCTTGCATTCTATGATTACGTAGGAAATAACCCTGCAAAAGGTGGTCTTTTCCGTGCGGGTCCTATGAACAAAGGAGATGGAATTGCTGAAGCTTGGTTAGGTCACCCGATTTTCCAAGATAAAGAAGGAAGAGAATTAACTGTTCGTAGAATGCCTGCATTCTTCGAAACTTTCCCTGTTATTCTTGTGGATAAAGACGGTATTATCCGTGCAGATATTCCATTTAGAAGAGCTGAATCTAAGTACAGCATTGAGCAAGTTGGTGTAACTACAAGTTTCTATGGTGGTAAATTAAACGGCCAAGTCTTCACTGATGCTCCAACTGTAAAAAAATATGCAAGAAAAGCTCAGTTAGGTGAAGTAATGGAATTTGATAGAACAACACTTGAATCGGATGGTGTATTCAGAAGTAGTCCAAGAGGTTGGTATACTTTCGGGCATGCCAATTTTGCCTTGTTATTCTTCTTAGGTCACTTATGGCACGGTTCTAGAACTTTATTCAGAGATGTATTCAGTGGTATTGGTGCAGAAGTTACTGAGCAAGTAGAATTTGGTGCTTTCCAAAAACTTGGTGATAGAAGTACTAAGAAACAAGGTGCTGTATAGCCTAATCTCTTAGATTAATGTCAAAAGATTAGCTAAATCGAAAATAAAGGAGTTCTTAAATGGAAACACTAGTTTATACGTTTTTATTAATTGGCACTTTAGGTGTTATTTTCTTTGCGGTCTTCTTTAGAGATCCACCTAGAATTGCAAAAAAATAGTTAGTTTTGTTTTTTAAATGGAAATAAAAAATAGGAGTGAGAGAATTGTATCTCTCACTCCTATTTTTTAATCTTGTTAGAGTCGATACTTATGTAACGATAAGATACCTCTCATTCAGATCCGTACATGAAACTTTCACTTCATACGGCTCCTTGGACAAAGAAGGGAGTACCCTATGACTCTTCAAATCTTATCCTTGTGGGATTTTCTTACAATGATTTGTTATACCATAGTTTCTTTGAAGAATATGCCTAATCAAAGATAATTCAAAATTCAATTAAAGCATAAAATGCAAATGTTAATTTATAAATATAATAGACACTGTTTTTGATTCATACAACATTATTCAATAATATAGACGCCTAAAGCTTGAGTTTTTCCAAAATAACAAAATAATTCCTAAGATTATCTTAAAAAAACGAATTAATTTGTTTTCTTGTCATTTTAGTCTTACTTTTCAAGTATTTTTGAGCCCAACTTTTCAAAGACTGTAATTGTGATTTTATCTGTGACATATCACAATATTGATGATAAGAAAACCATTCTTTAGATATTTCATTTATTTTTTCTATACGAGAATAAATAGGATATCTAGAAGTTTTTAAAGTTAATTTTATTTTATTTTTGTAGCTAATCCAATTGTTTTTTGAAGGATAAGTTATAATTTTATTATCATTAGCAATAATGAAGTGCCAATTAAGAAAATCAAATCCATCACTAAGCTTGGTAATTTTGATTTTTTGAAGATTGAAGTCAAAACCTTTATTATTTAAAAAGTGTTTGATTTTTATCAATAAAATACTTTGGTTTTCATTAGATTCAAAAACATAAATAAGATCAGAACTATATCGCAAACCACATATAAGTCCATTCTCACAAATTATATTTTCTATTCCTTGTAACATTACATTCGATAATAAGAGTGAGATTATATCGCTTTGCATTGACTTACAAGATGTTTTGTTCTTCCATCGCGTTTCGAAAACTTTAATTAATCTCAATTTTTCTTTAGCTGGAAAAATGAGATCTTTAAAAAATGTATGAAGCTTGGCCTTCTTTAATAATGATTCAATGCTAATAATAACAATCTTTAGATCACCTCTTTCTCCGACCTTATTTATCCGGAATAGAATTTCTTTTTGTACCGCAAAAATATTTTCGTAGGATCTAAATCCATAACTATTTGTTAAAAAGTAAGATCTGTACGTGGGTTCAAGAGCATAATTCCAAAGACGCTGCATAATTTCATTTTCAATAGCTGGAATTTGGAGATTTTCTTTTTCTGTGTTTTGTAACGTTACTTTTTTTTTTTTTCGCTATATTCAGACTGTTCTAAATTATTTTGCATTTTTGTAAAAATCGTCATATTTTCATTGGAATTTAAATAACGCTTAACGTCTAATTCATAGAATTTGTTTTCTGCAAAAGTTTCCCAAATTGCCATGAAGTGAGCCGATTTTGTTTTTAGTAATATCTTTTGAAATTTAACAGTGTCCTTAATATTACCAGTTTGCATTGTCCTATATATTCGGCATTGTAGTTGGAATAGCTTAATCTGAAAATTCTTCCAAGGTAAAGAATCCCAAGACGTATTTATAATACTTGTGTCCATAACTTTCCTTCTGTATTGAATATAATAGATTTGTCCTGTAGGGAATTACCCCTCATCCTACCCGCCATTAACTGATAAGGTTTTGATATACCTACACATAAAATGAAGTCAATAGCGTTTTTTTTCGTTCCATATTCTAATTGTTATATTGCCTTAGCTTTGACCAATTCGACTATTAGCTTCTCAGGGATACATCTATTACCACGATAATGATGCGAGATTGGTTTCTATGAAAACCTGCCAATTCTTATATAGGTATTTTTATTGGGATTCTATATGTTCAAATAAGACGCTTTTTCCGGTTACAGCATAGCAACTTACGCAGCCCCAGTGTACTCTTTCCCACAGAGCTCTGATTAGACTGTGATCCCCAGCTTCATTTTGATAATTATTCTCTATGTGGGCACATTCGCATTAGTTTTCCCCTAAACAGTCAGACTTTCACTGACATTAGAATATAGTTCTGTATGAATACAAAAATACCTAGTATTCATTTTTATATATACAGTCTTAGTTATAGGTTACTCGTTGAAGAAACTTATACCATTTGTGCTAAGAAACGAATCGCACCGTGATCTTCGAATGGATCTCTCAAATCTTTTGAGTTAGGACCAAAAGCCGTATAAACAGAATAGCCTGTCACCCCTAAGAGTAAACTAGCTATAAAAACTATAAGCACTGTTGCAGTTTCCATAATAGACCGAACCTTGAAATCAGTTGTTTTATTTATAGTACTATTTAGTATGCGTGATTTAGTGTGCTATAAAATCTAACGAGTTAAATCACAATAACATGGACCAAAGCCCATAACATAC
>JACCDO010994606.1_pt1 | contig 14494 bp, 12 predicted proteins | sample 7446101 | NCBI WGS metagenome assembly JACCDO01 (sample SAMN15323440, study PRJNA562643) | freshwater metagenome | isolation source: river surface water | place: USA:Blue River Watershed | collected 2017-08-16
GACCGGGGTGGACTGGGCTTGCGCCAAGGTCCGTCCCGTGGTCTAGTCTCGGCATCATGAACTTCCAGGTTCCCGAGTATATCCGGACGCTTGCGCCCTACGTTCCCGGCAAACCGATCGAAGAAACGCAGCGTGAATTCAAGCTGAAGCACGTGGTGAAGCTGGCTTCGAACGAGAACCCCCTGGGGCCAAGCCCCAAAGGTCTATTAGCCGTTCGAAAGGTGATGAAAGACCTGCATCGGTATCCGGATGCATCGGCTTTTCGCCTGAAAAACGCGATTGCTCAAAAAGAGGGCCTCGAGCCCTCGCAGGTTCTCGGGGGTAACGGCTCCGAGGAAGTGATTAGCCTCTTGATCCGCACTTACACGGTTCCCGGAGACAAGATCGCTTGTCCGCAAGCCTCCTTTATTGCTTACCCGATTTGCGCGCAGGCGCACGGAGTGGGCACGGTCCGTTCAGGACTTCTTCCCGGAATGCGGGCTGACTTGGACGATCTGCTTCGCGTGGTGAAGCAGGACGAAAAAGTCCGGATGGTTTTCCTCGCAAATCCCAATAATCCGACCGGAACTTACGTTCCTGATTTCGCCCTTCGCGCTTTCTTAAAAGAGTGCGCCAAAGTTCGCGGCGGAACGGTCCTGGTTGTTCTCGACTACGCTTACTGGGAATACGTCACTGCGAAGGACCTTTCCGATCCTCTCGAGATGCTCAGGCTCTTTCCGAATGTGGTCGTGACTCGTACTTTCTCGAAAATTTACGGACTCGCTGGGCTCCGCACGGGCTACGGGCTTGCTCGCTCTGAAATCTGGGAGCCGATCCTTCGCATCAAGATGCCCTTCAATCTGACCATTCCCGCTTTGGTCGCCGCAGAAGCCGCTTTGAATGATCGCGGGTTCGTGACGCGTGCGCGCAAAGTGAACGAGCAGGGAATGAAGTTTTGGACCAAGGCGCTCGATCGTTTGGAAATTCCGTTCTTTCCTTCACAGGGCAATTTTTTGCTCTGTGATGTGAAGCAAGGACTGGGGCTCAGTGGCCCAGAAGTTTATCAAGCGTGCCTGAGAAAAGGCGTGATCTTCCGTCCGGTAGCGAACTACGGGCTTCCCGATCATCTGCGGATTTCTATCGGCACGCCCGACGAAAACCGCGTGGGTCTGAAAGCGTTGGCTTCGGTCGGTCGGACGGCATGACTCGGGGAAAGGCGGAGCCGAAAGTGGCGATTCCGAAGCAAGGTTTCGTAGTGGCCATTGACGGTCCGGCAGGGACTGGAAAAAGCTCCGTCACGCGTCGCTTGGCAGAGGTCTTGGATTTCACTCACATTGATACCGGAGCGCTTTATCGCGCGGTGGCCTATCTCTTGATGAAGCAAGGAACCAACATTACGGCCGACCCGGAAGACGCAGTGAAGCTGGCGCGTTCCGTTCACTTGGAATTCAAACGTCAGCCCAAGAAGAATCCTGCCAACCGCATCTTCGCTGACGGAAGGGATTTGACCGACTTGATCCGCACTCCAGAAATCAGCATGAGTGCCAGCCGGGTTTCTGCAATTCCGGGAGTGCGCGCGGCTCTGGTCGGCTTGCAGCGGCGCTTGGGGTGCGTGGGCCGCACGATCTTGGAAGGCCGAGACATCGGCACCGTGATTTTTCCGGATGCTGACATCAAGTTTTTCCTGACGGCCTCGGTCGATGAGCGTGCCAAGCGCCGTTTGGCCGAGCTCGAAGCGGCTGGAAAAGATGCGCCCAGTTTCGAGGATGTGAAAACGCAGATTGCGGATCGGGATCGCGCGGATTCGACGCGTGCCATTGCTCCGCTAAAACGCGCGGAAGAAGCCGTCGAAGTGGACACCAGCGAAATGACGCTCGATGAAGTGGTTCACGCGATGGAGACGCGGATTCGCGCTCAAATGGGACTGGCGCTGCGAGGGAAGAAAAAGACATGAGCGAGAATCTTCAGGATTTTAGCTCGCCCGTGATTCCCATTCCTGCTTCAGCGACCAAGTCGCTTCCCATTCTCATCGCTCGTCCGGATCGCTTGGGCGACGTCGTGCTTTCTACGCCGGTTTTAGAGGCACTCCGTAGGCAGTACCCGAATGCGCGGCTCACCCTATTGGTGCGTGAAGCGATTGCGCCCGTAGTGCGAGGCCTACCGGGCGTCGACGAAACTTTGGTGTTCGAGCCGGAAGGCCGCCACTCGGGCCTTCGCGGCCTTTTTCGTCTGGCTTCTGAGCTTCGGAAAAAGCGCTTCCGAATTGCGGTGGTTCTGCAAAGCCATTGGAAAGTGGGGCTCGCGGTTTTACTGGCTGGGATTCGCAGCCGGGTGGGGCCGCTCTCAAAGCCCCATTCTTGGATTTGCTACAACCGCGGGGTTCGTCAGCGGCGGTCTCTCGTGGAGATGCACGAGGCCGATTACAACTTAGAGCTTCTGAAGCGTCTCGGTATTCGTGTTCCCACGCGTTCTCTGAAAACTCGGATTTCCGTGTCGAGCGATGCTCGTGCCTTTGCTCAAAGTTGGTTGAAACAAAACGGCGTGAACTGGGATCCAAGGACCGGAGGTCCTGCTCGCATCGAAGGCTCAGGTCGGCCTTTCATCGCGGTTCATCCGGGCATGGCTGGATCGGCCCTGAATTGGCCTGAGGAAAACTACCTGGCTTTGGTGCGCGCTCTGATTCGCGAGGGCTTTGGGGTGATCTTGACTGGCGGCCCCACAGAAGGCGCACTGCTGGATCGCTTGACTCTGACTTTGGAAGGGGACGCAGCTGCCGCTTCGAGCACTTCCGGACGTTGGCTTCGCTACGGTGGGCCAGGTACCGGCGCAGTGGACCGGTTGGCAGCCCTTTACGAGGCTTGCGCCGTGGTCGTGGCTCCGAGCACGGGGCCTTTGCACTTGGCGGTGGCGCTTGGGAAACCGGTGGTTTCGTTTTACCCGCCCATCCGGGTTCAAAGCGTGGTGCGCTGGGGGCCTTACGTTGAAGAGTCCGAGCGTCGCGGAGTGATGGTGCCTGAAGTGTATTGCGGCGAAGACTTCACGTGCCGCGGAAACGTTTGCAACCACTATCCGTGCATGAAGAGTTTGTCGGTCGCTGAAGCGATGGAAAAAGTACACGATGTTCTCGGGGGGGTCCGATGATGAAGAATCCAATGACCAAAAAACAAAACACCTTTTTCAAAACCTTTCCGCCGACCGCATGGGACTCCACGAGTTTAGCTCGTGTCTTGGACGGTTTCCGCGGCAAGCGCATCTTGGTCGTGGGAGACGTGGGCATTGATCGCTACACGCACGGCGCAGTCGAGCGCATTTCCCCGGAAGCCCCGGTACCCATCGTTCGCGTTGAGTCCGAGCAGCACAAGCTGGGGCTTGCGGCGAACGTGGCCGACAATATCCGCACCTTGGGCGCGGAACCCTGGCTCGTGGGCGTCGTCGGTAAGGACCGTGCCGCAAGCGATATGCGCACGCTACTTCGGGACTCGAAAGTGAGTCCCAGATTTCTTGTCGTGGACGATCGTCGCCGCACGGTTTTGAAAGAACGCATCGTGAGCGATCGTCAGCAGCTTCTGCGCGTGGATTACGAGGACGTAGCACCCATTTCCCGCTCCACGCGGCTTGCGGTGCTCGACCAAGTGAAAGCTCTGGTGGACCGCTGCGATGGCATCATCCTTCAGGATTACGCCAAAGGCATGGTCACCGAGGAACTTGCCGCCCGAGTGTTTGCAGTAGCGAAGAAAGCGAAAAAGTTTGTAGCCGTTGACCCACACGTGAAAGCGCCGCTCGAGCGTTACGTGGGCGCAACCTTCCTCACTCCGAACCTAAAGGAAGCCGAAGCTTTGACCGGAATTTCGATCCGCGACACCGAATCCCTGGTGGCGGCGGGCCGGCAGATTCTGAAAAAGACTCAGGCCAAGGAAGTGGTGATCACTCGCGGAAAAGACGGCATGGCCGTATTCCATGACGATGGTCGTCCGGGGCTCTCCATTCCTACCTACGCGCGCGAGGTCTACGATGTCTCGGGTGCGGGCGACACTGTGATTTCGGTTCTCGGCCTAGGACGCGCGGCTGGTGCATCACTCGAGGATTCTGTGATTCTCGGGAACTTGGCCGCTGGCGTAGAAGTAGGTAAGCGGGGAACGGCAACCGTTAGTCCGCAGGAAATTCGCGTTGCGATGGAATTTTTCTCGCGGGTTAGCGCGGCCGACGCGCACTGAGTTTGCGACGAATCAGGTCTCGGGCATCTTGCGTGGCCGAGACCGTTTCTTCAGGCTCCCAGTCTTCGTCACCGTGATGCAGAATGTCCCAGTCTTCTACGGTGATTCGCGCAGGCGAGGTGTCGTCGAGAGTGGTGCAGATTTTCTCGCAAAACGTGCGTGCGGCCACTTCACTCCAGTGGTCGGGAATGACCGCTGAAAACCCGATGACACCGCGTTCAGGGTCTTCCAGGTCGGCTACTTCTAGGATCGAAACATTGAATTTGCGCCGCAGGTCTTTACCGAGATCTTCCAAGGCACGCCGCTTCTTATTCACGTCCAGGTTGCCAAGAAAATCTAAAACCAACCTGCCCACTCCAACGCGCATTAGGACTCCTGAAGGTGAGGCGGAAGAAGTCGCCTTGAAGCCATGAGACGGATAATTTCAGAAGCCGTTTCTTCAAGTGCTTTGCCGGTGACATTGAATACCGGCCAGCGCCGATTGCGCTGAAAGATCTCGTTAGCGTACTCAATTTCCCGATTCACTGCTTCCGGGTCCGCGTATTCGCCGCCTTCGCGTTGTCCGAGGCGCTCCAGGCGGTTTCTGCGGATGGTCGCAAGGTTTTCTGGGTCGATCGTCAGCCCAATGATGCGACGCTGATCGACTTGGGTAATCTCTTTGGGGAGTTCAAAGCCTGGAATCATGGGGATGTTCGCTACCCGCCAGCCTTGGTGCGACAGGTACATCGAAAGAGGGGTTTTGGAAGTTCTGGATATGCCCAAGATGATCACGTCTGCTTTTTCCAGGCCGCCGAGCTCTCGCCCGTCGTCATGCTGGATCGTGTATTCCATGGCTTCGATGCGTTGAAAGTACTGCTCGTTCACGTCGTGCAAGAGGCCGGCAATACTGCGTGGCTCGTGCCCAAAATGCTGCGCTAGGCCTACGAGAAGCGGTCCGAGCAAATCAACGCATGGAATGCCTAGGCGCCTGGCTTGAGTGGATAGGTACTGGCGAAGCTGAGGCGAGACGATCGTGTAAATCAGAAGATCGCGCTGAAGGGCAGCTTCTTCGCAAATGGCGAGAATTTGCGCTTCGTTCCGGACGTTCTTAAAACGAGTCGTGTGAATGGCCTCGCCGCTGAATTGCACCATGGCGGCTTTGGTCATGAGAGAAGCAGTTTCGCCGGTTCCGTCTGAAACGAGGATGATGCGTTTCGGGGCACTGACGCGAACGTCTTCGGCGCTGTTTTGGGGTGCAGGCGTAGTTTTGGAGGGGATCGGGGCTCGCTGCACACTGGGTGCGCGGGGCGCGTTGGGCTGGGTTTGTCCGCGCGAGGGATTTTCGACTTTTTTTGCGCGCGGATCGGAAGTGGGCTTCTTACTCGGGTGGGCCTTAGACTTTTTCATCACTATTTTTTCAATTTTACTTCGTTAGGAATCCTCTGGCCATTCAAAAGGCCTAAGATTCCCTGAATGGCAGATCGCGCCATGGCGTGCCTTGCTTGAAGGGTGGCACTGCCCACGTGGGGCAGTAACACGCAGTTGGGAAGTTTTCTCAAAGCCGCAGGAATTCGGGGCTCCCGCTCAAAAACATCCAATCCCGCCGAGAAAATCCGCTTTTTTTGAAGTGCCGTAATCAAAGCTTTCTCGTCCACGGTGGGCCCGCGCGTGGTGTTCAGGACGATGGCGTCCCTGGGGAGTAGCGCAATCCTTTTTGAGTCCAGCCAGTGGTGGGTATCCGGAGTCAGTGGGAAATGAAGCGAAAGCACTTGCGCGCGCCCGAGCGCCTGACGAATTTGAAGGGAGCTTGAACTTCGACTCAGATACTCAACTGTCAGGCCCAAAGCCTGAAAGAGTGCGCCCGTTTCTTTTCCGATCCGACCTGGTCCGGCAAGTACCGCGTGTCGGCCTTTGAGCTCTAAGCCCAGTAAATAATCTGGAGTCCAGCCAGAGAAGGCGTCTTTTCTGCAAATGGCTTCGCCCTCGGGGATGCGGCGCGCGCAGGCTAAAAGCAGGGCAAGCGCCAGTTCGGCAGTCGATCGCGTCAGTACGTCGGGCGTATTGGCGACTCGAATGCCGCGCTTTTCGCATTCCTCGAGGTCGATGTTGTTCACCCCGACTGCGAAATTCGCAATGGCCCTGAGGCGGGGTGCACGGTCGAGCTCACGTGAAGTGATCTGATCTGTCAAAAGGCACAAAACGCCGTCAGCCTTGGGGAGAGCCTTTTTTAGGGCGGAAGGAGTTTTCGCTAAAATGATGTGGGCGAAGGGCTCCAGTTCCTGGCGGACGATCTCGGGGAACAGAGGGTGCGTGAGCACTACCGTGGGCAGCTGAACTAGCGAGCGTTTGGATTTTCGAACCATGCGCGGAGCTCCTGAAGCAGGGCTGTGTGATCTTGGTCGAGTTGAAAGCGCTTTTCAGGCTTTTGGTTTCTGAACCACTTGCGTTGGCGCCGAGCGAGTTGCCGAGTGGCCAAAGTGATCTCGTCGCGAAGGCCTGCCTCGCCCGGGGCCACCGTTCTGCCCGAAGGGGTTTGGCCTGAAAGATAAAGAACGCACTCGGCGTACCCTACCGACTTTAAAGGGCGAGCACCCGGGAAGTGCTCTAACAGGGCGCGAGTTTCTTCGAGTAAACCTGCGCGAAGAAGCGCTTCCGTACGAAGCAGGATTCTTGCGTCGAGTTCTTCGGCCGTTCGATCGATCACCCAGAGCGGAAAAGCGCGACTGGGCTCGCTTGGCGCCTGGGCTTGAAGTTCAGTCGGCGTTTTTCCACTGAGCCGCAAAATTTCAACGGCGCGTACCAAACGGTAGAGGTCACTGGGGCCGATTCGCTGGGCCGAGGTTGGATCTTTTTCTGAAAGTTCACGGTGAAGCTCAGAAAGAGGCAGGGCTTCTAATTCTTTTCGAAGCTTGGGTTCAGCCGGGGGCGCGTCCCAAAGGCCAAAGCGGAGGGCTTTTAAGTAAAATCCGGTCCCGCCGACGATGAGTGCCCTTTTGCCGCGGGCGTGGATGGATTCGACTGCGGCTTTGACTTCACGAACGAAGTCGCCCGCAGTGAATTCTTCGCTCGGGTTTCGGATGTCGATCAAATGGTGCGGAATTCGTGAGCGTTCTTCGCGCGTGGGTTTGGCAGTGCCAATGTCCATGCCACGGTAAATGCACAAACTATCCGCGTTGATCAGTTCGATTCCGCCCAATTTTTCTGCGGCTTCCAAAGCCATCGCGGTTTTTCCGCTGGCGGTAGGGCCAGAGAGAATCGGAACCACGGGTTGCGCCTGGGCGACTTCTTTCGTTTTCATCGTGAAAAATCAGGCTCGCTACACGCGGCGCTGAAACCATTCCTCGAAACGAGCCCGTGGTACTCGCACGACGGTGGGGCGTCCGTGGGGGCAATTCCAAGGGTGCTCGCAGGTTTCAAAAAGCTCGCGCGTAATGGACTGGGCCAGTTGCGGATCGAGTCGATCGCCCGCTCGAATGGCCGAATGGCAGGCTTCGCTGGCGAGCTTTTCAAACAGGGCTGAATCCAGAAGCGTCGCGGCTCGCTCGGCATCTGTGGCGTTACTGGGAGTACCGTCCGCGCTCTGAGCCGTGTCATCGACTTGCAGCAGGCGATCGACCAAACCCTTCAGGCGGATGCCGAGTTGAAACGAACCCCATTCCAAAGGAACAGCGCGGAACAAAAGCGAGTTTTCCGAGAAAAGCTCAGCCTCAAAGCCCAGGCTCTCGAGAAGGCCCAAGCGGCTCTCTAAGCGACTTCGTTCCTCAGCGGGGAAAGACACAGGTTCTGGAATCAGGAGCTGCTGAGAGCTGCCTGGAGCGCGGGTTAAGGCGCGGCGCCTGAGCTTTTCATAGCGAATGCGCTCGTGTGCCGCGTGCTGATCGATCAGCACGAGTTCCTGGCCGAGATCGTAAAGAAGGTAAGTTTGAAAGAGCGTTCCCGCGAGCGTGAGGCCTTCGACGGGGGAAACTGAGACGCCCATTCGTCCAGCGGATTCGAGTGCGTCGGCTTGCACGAAGCCCGAGTCGCTGGGGTGCGTGTTGGAAGCGCCTGTTTGAGGGCTGCCAGATGGGTCATTTGGAAAGCCTGCGCCTGATTGAGCGGCGCCGCTCCAGGGCGTTTGCGGCGCTCCGAGATCGACATCTGATTCCGCGCCTTGAAAGGGTGATGCGCCGCCGCTGCTTGAGGCGGAGTGAGCCGGAGAACCTCCCGGCACGCCAAAGAGCGAAAGCGGGCGCCAGGCGGGCGTAGGCGGCTGCCAACGCTCGGTCGGCGCGTGTCCATGCCCTTGCTGAGCTTGAAGCGAGTACGCGGCGCCACCCCAGGCTGGGCCTGCGCTAGCGCCGCCCCAGTTTGAGCCCGCGCTTGCGCCCGCTGCATGGGCGGGGGCGCCGTGGCGACTGACCAGTTCTTCGAGAAGTTTCGAGACGGCGCGAAACACACGTCCACTATCCAAGAAACGCACTTCCGCTTTCGTGGGGTGCACGTTCACGTCCAGCAGCGCTGGATCGGCGTCAATGAAGAGTGCCACGGCCGGGAACTGCCCCGGCAGCATGGCCTGGCGGAAGGGCTGAAGAATGGCCTGCTGAAGGACGCGGTCGCGCACAGCGCGGTGATTCACAATTTGGAGCAGTTTCCGCATCTGCCCTTGCGCCAGGCCTTGGACCCAGTGCGCGCGCAGGCGGAGACCGGGTGCTTCGCTTTCGGCCGAGACCACGGGGTAGTCGCCCGAGTCCGCAAGCACCTGGGCCACGCGCTCAGGCTCGCTGCCGGGGCGCAGATCGAGGACCGTGCGGTCTTCGCTGAGCAAGCGGAAGCGCACCGCAGGATGGGTCAGGGCCAGGCGCTCCATCCACTCGCGCACTTCACGCACTTCGCTGGAAGCGGCTTTCAAAAATTTTAGCCGGGCTGGAACTTGCGAGAAAAGCCCACGCGCTTGGATGCGCGTTCCGTGCTCTTTTCCTAGGAAATGTCCGAAGGAAACAGGCTGCACCCGCATTCCGCGGCCGCCGGGTTCACCTGCCAAAAGCTCGTGGGGTTCGCTCCCGCCTTCACGACGCGAAAGAATGGACAGTTCAGCGACGGCAGCCACGCTGGGTAAAGCTTCGCCTCGGAATCCCAGGGTATGGATTTTTTCCAAATCCTCGAGCGTTCGAAGTTTCGAAGTCGCATGCCGAAGGGGGGCGATGGCTAATTCCTGCGGCGTCATACCCGAGCCATTGTCCATGACTTCAATCAGGGCTTTCCCGCCGTCTTCCAGTGTGACGCAAACTTCCGAGGCACCGGCGTCGAGGGAGTTCTCGACCAGTTCCTTCACCACACTTGCGGGGCGTTCAATCACTTCACCGGCGGCAATGCGCTCGGCAACGGCTGGGGGCAGAACCTGGATCCTGGATTCCATGGCCCGGGCACTCCATCATGGAAGGGGGGCTAGGGGCAAGATCAGGTGGCGACGACGACGCGATTTCGGCCCTGCTGTTTGGCTTGGTACAGGCTCTCATCGGCCTTCTTCAGCAGGGTCTGAGCCGACTCGATGGTCGAAGTCATCTCGGCCACGCCCAGGCTGGTCGTGACGGGGATGCGCTTACCGTCGTGAAGGAAACTGTGGCTTTCCACGGTCTGGCGGATTTTTTCAGCTGTTTCCGCAGCTTTTTGGCCGTTGGTTCGCGAAAGCAGAAGAATGAACTCTTCGCCCCCGTATCGGGCGAAAATGTCCTTGGGACGCAGGTGGTGCGTCCGAACCAATTGGGCGTAAGTCTTCAGAACCTGATCGCCCGCATCGTGGCCGAAAGTGTCGTTCACTTTCTTGAAGTGATCGAGGTCCATGAAAATGACCGAAAAATCAGTCTGAAGCGCTTTGGCGCGCTTGAACTCGGCTTCCAGAGCCTGAAGCAGGTACCCTTTATTGAAGGCTTGGGTCATGGCGTCTTTATTGGCGCTATCGCCCAGTTCGCCCATGTAGACGATCTCGATATGACCCGAGGGTAGGAACTTCAAAATGGTCGAGCCCAGCTTGATCATGTCTTCGCTGTGCAGCTCGCGACGCTCGCCTTTGACTAGTTTCTTGTCGTTGATGAAGGTTCCGTTCGAGGAGCCCATGTCCTCAATCAAAACCCGGTTCTCCATCTTCAGTACTTTGGCGTGCTTTCGGGAAACGTTGCTGTCGTTGATCGTGATCGTGCAGACATCGTCGCGCCCGATGGTGACTTCCGGATCGAGTAGGTGAAAGCGATGCCCTTGAGGCGTGCCGCGAACGATGAGCAGCGTGTCCGGAGTTTTGGCCGCGCGTTCGCGCTCCATCATCAGGGTCGTGGGATCGCCCTTGATCTGGACTGTTTTTTCGCCGGCGTCGTCATTGGGTGGAGGTACACAGACCATCCCATTCAGATTAAAGGGCGGGAGGAAGACACGTCAAAGGGAAACCGGCTGAAATCGGGAAGAGGTTCAGAAATCTTAATGGTCGCGCCTGAGGCGGTTCACCGGAGAGTTCTCGTCCTCGACCTGGGTTCTTTCCTGAGTTTCCCGGTTCAGTGCTTCTCGGATGTAGACTTTGGCTTCTTCCACCCCGGGTTGATCAAACGGATCGACCTGCCACTGGGTACCGGTGGCTGCCGTCAGAACGCTGTAAGCGAACATCAGGGCGCCCAGGTTGCGTTCGTCCAGTTGGTCGAGGTGCAAAGACCAGTGAGGGCGATTTCGACGCGAAAGCACCAAGGCGGTGGCCCGGTACTCGGTCATCAAAAGTCCCTGAAGGGTGTGGCCTTCCAGAATTCGGAAAGCGGGCAAGCGATCTGACCGGGTGCCTTTGAGCGCCGAAGGGATGGAAACGGGGTTTGCCACCTTGTCGACGGTGATGAAAGTGGTGACCTTGTCGTCCGGACCGTCGCGAAGGAGCTGAAGAATGGAGTGTTGATCGGTAGCGCCGAGTGCGCCCAGCGGCGTGAAGCCTTTTCCGTCTTTACCCAAGCTCTCGCCCCAGAGTTGCACAAACCAATCGCCCAGGAGCTGAAGGCGAGTTGAGTAAGGCATGCAAACGTGAATTGGGTGATCCTCGAAGTGGCGAATCAGTTCCTTTCCGACAGAGAGAAGCAAGTTCTTCTCAGGAACTTGTTTTTCGCAGTAATCGCGAACCTGTTTTGCGCCCTCTAAGAAAGCCGTGATGTCGAGTCCTGCCAATGCGGCTGGGAAAAGACCAACCGGCGTGAAGACCGAGAAGCGCCCGCCGATGGAGGGTGCAATGGTGAGAACCGGAACGCCTTCGTTTCGCGCAAACTGCAGCAAATCGCCTTTTGCAGGATCCGTGATGGCAACCACATGGCCGCTCCAGCGGTCTTTGCCAAGCCATTCGAGTGCGCACTGGAACTGAGCCAGGGTCTCGAACGTGGTGCCGGATTTGGTCACGCAAAGTACCAAGGTTTGAGCCGGGTTCAGGCGGTCGAGCGTCGAGGACCACTCTTGAGGATCCACGTTCTGAAGGAAGTGAAAGCGCAGGTGGCCGTCTTGTTTTTCATGAAGTGCCGAGAGCAGCGCCAGGGGCCCAAGAGCGCTCCCGCCGATGCCTAAGAGCAAAACGTCGCGAAACTTTCCGGAGCTTCGAATTGATCGCGCCAGTTCTTGAGTGGCTTCCAGTTGGCTTAAGCGATCTTCAATCGGAGCGTTGTAAAAACCGGCTTCGTCGTTTTGAAAACGCGCGCGCAGTTTCTCCCAGGCCTCTGCAGGTGGGGTGGTGCGAGCTGGGGTGCCTTTGGGAGACACATTCGCTAAGCACGACCAGTCCAGCGTGATCGGTGCTTGGCCTAAACGAGCTGCGGTAACGGTCATGATGAACTCCTCAGAAGCGAGCGGCCGATAACGAGCCGCTGGATTTGGTTGGTGCCTTCGACAATCTGGAGCACTTTGGCCTCGCGCATGTAGCGTTCGACCGGGAAATCTTGCGTATAACCCGAGCCGCCGAGCACCTGCACGGCGTCGGTCGTCACCTTCATGGCCATGTCGGTTGCGGCAAGCTTTGCCATGGCGGCTTCAGTCGAGAAAGGCTTCCCTGCGTCTTTGAGCCAAGCGGCCCTTTGGACCAGGAGTTTTGCGGCATCGTACTGGACAGCCATGTCGGCCAACAGGAAGGAAACCCCTTGGTATTCGCCAATGGGCTTTCCGAATTGCTCGCGCTGACGCGAATGACTGATGGCGACATCCATCGCGGCCTTGGCAACACCGAGCGCTACGGCTGCAATCGTGATGCGACCACTATCCAGCGCCGTCATCGCGATTTTGAACCCTTCGCCTTCACCTGCAACGCGCATGGATGCGGGAACTCGAACGTTCTCAAGGATGAGTTCCATGGTGTGCGAGATGTGGCAGCCCATCTTCTTCTCGCGCTTTCCAAGCTTCAGGCCGGGCGTTCCTTTTTCGATCAGGAAAGTCGAGACGCCCTTGGGGCCGTCTGCCTGGCTTCCCGTGCGCGCCATGAGTAAAATGACATCGGCCGAGTCGCCTTGCGTGGTCCAGAGCTTGGTTCCGTTCAGAACGTAGTGGTCGCCTTCGCGTTTTGCCGTGGTGCGAAGGGCGCCTGCGTCCGAACCTGATCCCGCTTCAGACAAGCTGAAAGCACCGATGGCTTGGCCTGAAGCCAATCGCGCAATGTGCTGCTTTTGAGCGTCTGTTCCGAACTTCTCCAGAATCACTTGGGCTAGGCCCGTGACGGCCACCGAGATGGCGTACGATGCACTGGCGCCAGCGATTTCCTCCAGAACTGGTACGTACTCCGAGTAACCCAGGCCTGCGCCGCCGAAGGCCTCGCCAACGGGGATTCCGGTCAGGCCGAGCTGTCCCAGTTCCGCGATGATTTCGGGGCGAAATCTTCCTTCGTTTTCGTCTTCTTCGATCAGCGGGAAAAGCTTCTCGCGGGCGAATTTACGAGTCAGGTCCGTAAGCTCGGTCTGCATCTCGGAGGGCTGGAAGTTCATAGGATTCGAGGCTCCTAAGGTCTGAGGGTTTCCTAAAGACTGAGGGTTTCCTGAAAGGAAAAACGGTCAGGCGTTGGCCACTTCGTCGCCCAACATCTGACGGGCGATGATCAAGCGCAACACTTCGTTCGTTCCGGCGCCGATTTCGATGAGCTTGGCGTCGCGCATCTGGCGCTCGACCGGGAATTCGCGAGTATAGCCGTAGCCGCCTAGGATCTGGATGGCGTCGAGTCCCACTTGCGTGGCCATCTGTGCGGCCTGGAGTTTGGCTCGTGCGGCCAGCGCGCTGATTTCGCGCGTGGACGGGGCGCCTGGGGCTCCAGCTTGGCTCAGATCAAAAGCGTAGGCCGAATTGTAGGTCAGTGCGCGACAGGCTTCATACCAAGCCGAAGCTTCTGCGAGGCGTTCCTGAATTTGCTGAAAAGCGCCGATGGGTTTTCCGAATTGCTTTCGCTCTTTGGAGTACTGGGTGGCGGCTTCGATCGCGCTTCGGGCCATCCCAAGCGACATCCCAGCGATCGTGATTCGCTCAAGATCCAAGTTTCTCATCATGGCTGCGATCGATGAGCCTTCGGCTCCGATGCGGTTCAGTTCAGGAATTTTGCACTGGTCGAAAACGAGCTCACCCGTAGGGGAGGCGCGCATTCCCATTTTCTTGAACTTCTTTCCTGCACTAAAGCCTGCGGTTCCTTTTTCTACGATAAAAGTAGAAACATCTTTTTTGCCTTCGCCCGTTTTGGCGTAGCAATAAAAGGTCTCACCCACAGGGCCGTTTGTGATCCAGGTTTTCGCACCATTCAGGATGTAAGCGCTTCCGTCGCGCGTTGCGCGCGTCTTCATTCCAAGCGCGTCCGAGCCTGCCTCGGGTTCGCTCATGCCCATGCCGCCGATGTGTTCGCCCGACAGGAGTTTTGGCAAAAAGCGCTGCTTCTGCTCTGGAGTGCCGTTTCGGGCGATTTGGTTCACGCACAAAATGGCGTGAGCTAAGTAAGAAAGGGTAGTGGATGCGTCCACTGCCGCCATCTCTTCCATGGCAATGGTCGCCGAAACCGCGCCTTGGCCTGCGCCGCCGTCGGCCTCAGCCACGGTGATGCCGAGCAGGCCGAGCTCGCCCATTTTCGGAAAGGCTTCTCGGTGAAAGCCCTCGTGCTCGTCCAGTTCCTCGATGCGAGGAGCGAGCGTGGTCTGTGCGAATTGACGCACAGTTTCTTGGATCATCCGGTGTTCGTCAGAAAAAAACCACATATAGGTGACTCCTTCACTTGTGAGTGTCATACTTCGGAACATGGTGGGGGAACCAACTAATTTACGTCCGATTCAAATTCTGGTTCACTACTGGGAGCTTCGCCCCCAGGCGTTAGC
>JACCDO011433437.1_pt1 | contig 14489 bp, 13 predicted proteins | sample 7446101 | NCBI WGS metagenome assembly JACCDO01 (sample SAMN15323440, study PRJNA562643) | freshwater metagenome | isolation source: river surface water | place: USA:Blue River Watershed | collected 2017-08-16
GCGTAATTATTTCATCCATTTCATTAACTGGATGAAGAATATGAACTTGATTAAATACATTTGACATTAATACTTTACATTTGTAGCAATAGTGTTTTTTAGGATAATTATTATTACCTGCATATTCAATATTACAATTAGTACAACGATTTTGAATAGGAAATTGTTGTGTATAATAACTAGGTATATCTTGTCCAATAATCTTATATGTTCCATCTTGAGAGTCAAGAGCGGTCATGTTTCACTATTTATAAGTATGACAATTGACCTAAATATTTTCAATTTTTTATTAATATAAGAGAATCTTATATTAATAACTAATTAGGCGAATGCAAATGAGCTCAATTTTTATAGGATAAACTATTATAATATATAAATTATTATAATAATCTTCGATTTTAAGTGGTCATAACCTTTGGTTTATTATAACCTTTGGTTTATTATATATTAATTGCGGATGCTTATTCATTTTTAATATACTTAAACATATATTATTATAATATTATAATATGAAATATATTGAAACAGATGGTGATGAAGCATTAAATATAATTAAAAAATCAAAAAACTGCTTTTTAACAGGTCCTCCTGGTAGCGGTAAAAGTTATATAATTAGAGAATATGTAAAGTATTGTAAATACGAATATTTTAATATTGGTATAACTGCATCAACAGGTATAGCTGCAAAAATAATTGATGGAAATACTATTCATTCTTGGAGTGGAATAGAAATAGTTGAAACTATAGATACCTATGAGGATGTATTAAAAAGAGTAATTTGTAAACCAAATATTGTTAAAAGATGGCGTTCAGTAAATGTTTTAATAATAGATGAAATTTCATTATTAGATTGTAAAGTATTTGATTTTCTAAATAGAATTGGTATGCATATAAGAAATAATAGTAGACCATTTGGAGGAATCAAATTATTGATAGTTGGAGATTTTTATCAATTACCTCCAGTATGCGGTACATTCTGTTTCAATTCAGCTGACTGGGAAAATATTTTTGAATATGGTATAAATTTAACATCTATTTATAGATCTGAAGATATTAGATTGACAAAAATATTAAAAACTATTAGAAAAGCACATCCATTAAAAACAAATATGATTAAGGCATTAGAAAGTCGTATTATTGATACTCAAGAAAATGGAGAAATTAATTGGGTATATCCTGTATTAGTTCCATTAAGAGAACTTGCACGAAATATTAATGAAAAAAAATTAAATGAAAATCCAAATAAAGAATATGTATATACAGCAATGTTTAGCACACATTGTTCTAATCCAAATATTAAAAAAATGGTTTTGAATATGTCTCCAATGGAAGAAAAACTAATACTAAAAAAAGGTTGTTCAGTGGTAAATATAATTAATGATAATGATAGAGGTCTTATGAATGGAATGGTAGGAACAGTCGTTAATTTTATTAATGATAAACCAGTTGTTGATTTTGAAGGGAATCAGTATATAATGGATTATAATATATGGACTAAACCATCAGAAAACAATATAGATGGTTTATATTTCATGAAACAAATTCCTTTATTAGTCGCATATTCATTAACTATTCATAGATGCCAAGGAATGACATTAAATCAAGCATCAATTATGTTAGATAGAAATATATTTGAATGCGGACAAGCATATGTTGCATTGTCTAGATTAAAATCATTAAAAAGTATGTATATAACTTGTAATGACTTGAGTATGAATGTATTTATGGTTAATCAAAAAGTTAAAGACTATTATATGAATTGGACTTGTTTGAATAAATAAAAATAAATTTTTTTAAGGTTGTTTTATTTAAACAATATTATTATAATATATATTAATACTAATGGAAAATGATATTGATACAATAATTATAAGAAAAAAAGAAATATTAGCAGAAATTAATATATATCAAAAAAAATTAATAACTTTAGAAACTGAATTATTGCATATTGAAAAAAAAATTGCAACATTTAGTGAAACAAATATTGCAGATACATTAATGTTAAGTGAACAACAAAAAGCAATTGTTGAATCTAAGAATAAGAACATTTTAGTTGTAGCATGTCCTGGTTCTGGTAAAACGCATACATTAATTTCTCGTTATATAAATTTAGTTACTAAAGAAAAGGTTGACCCAAATGATATCATATTAATTACTTTTACTAAAAAAGCTGGTATGGAAATGAGCCAACGTATAAGTAATATATTACCAAATAAACCTCCATATTATGTAGGTAGTCTACACGGTTTAGGTTTTAGATTATTACAAGAATATAGTTTAACTAAAGGTAGTATTACAGTATTAGATGAAAATGATTCACATATAATTTTACGTAATTGTGCCGATTTTATATTGGACCAACAAGAAGAATTAGAAGATGATGAAATTATTATGTTAAGAAAACAAATAATATATATATATGATAAGGTATCCACATCTTATCCGCCAAATTTATTAGATACTATTAAACATTTATCAATTTCATCCAAATATAAAACTATAATTACAAATATTTTAAAAGAATATAAAAATAAGAAGAAAGAACAGAATTTAGTAGATTTTAACGATTTGATGGTTTCATTTTGTGCATTATTAGGTACAAAAAAAATTAATCCATTTTTAGAAAGAATTAAATATATATTCTTTGATGAGTATCAAGACATTAATCCTGTTCAAAATTATATAATACAATGTTTTAAACATAGTAATATTATGGTAGTTGGAGATGATGCCCAAGCTATTTATGCATTCCGCGGTAGTAGTGTAAAATATATTTGGGATTTTGAAAAATCATTCACTGATGTTAATACATTTTATTTAGAAACTAATTATCGTTCAACACCTACTATAGTATCATTCTTTCAAGATATTATTAGTCATAATGTAAATCAGTTTAAAAAAAATGTTAAATCTAGTCAAACATCGCAAGGAATGAAACCTTACGTAATGTGTCATAATAGTAATATTGAACAATATAAATGGGTTGCTGATGATATAAATAATAAATATAAATCAGGTATTCCATTAAGAAATATGGTAGTATTGGCAAGAAAAAATAGTTCATTGGATATGTTAGAACATGAACTAATTACTCATTCTATACCAGTTGTTAAAAGTATTGGAATTTCTTTATTAAATAAACAACATATTAAAGATTTTATTGCATTTTTAACTATATTAACTAATGATAAATCATTAATACATTGGAAACGTATATTGGCTTTACATCGTAATATTGGATTAACTAGAGCAAATGATATAATAAATATTAATAATATAAATGTAATTGAATCAATTAAATCATATTATAATAACAATACTAATTTTAAATCATTAGACACATTTATTCAATTTATATTATCATTATCTAATAAACAAACTAAAGAACAGATAAATATGGTACAAACTTATTTATTCATGTTATGGGAGAATAATAATGAAAAGAATATAGAATCTCGTAAAGAAGACCTTATATCATTATTAATGTTTATGAATAAACAAACTAATCAATCATTAATTGAATTTATAAATAATATTCATTTAAATTTAGAAATAGATAGTATTGATGATTGTTTATTCTTATCAACAGTTCATGGAAGTAAGGGATTAGAATGGGAACATGTTTATATAATTGATATGGATTGTAAGAATTTTCCAAATATAAGACAAGCATATTATAAAGATGAGATGGATAATGTTATGGAAGAAAGACGTCTATTCTATGTAGCAGCATCACGTGCAAAAAAATATCTGTCTATTAATTTTACACAAGATATTATTAATAATCTTGTTATATCCCCATTTGTTAGAGAATTAAATGAGTCAAATTATATTGGTTCTAATTTATCAAAGTCATTAAATGTTGAATATCAATTAACAGGAAATATTTCAACTGATGTTAATAATTATCTACGCTATAATGGTTATAAAAAATTATCTGATATTATTACGAATATATCATCTAAAAGAGAAAGTTTTTTTATAAAAACTAATAAGAAAGATATTATTGAACTACCTGCCCCGGCTACATTAAAAAGAGCTAAAGGTTCTAATATTGTAGGTAGTATGATGGATATATTAGTTTCAAAAATGATTTATAATCATTATCACGATATTATTGATAAATTTGATATTGTTCAAAACAATCATAATAAACTACCAGAAAAAATATATCATAATATTATCGATAAATTTAATGATTGGAGAAATGTATTAGAAGAAATCTATTATATTGCATCTTATAAAAGTGAAGTTGAATCATGGAAACAATATTTATTAAATAATGACTCTATTATGAATTATTATAATATGATTGAAAAATCAATAATATCATTAATAGATAAAATGAATCCAACTAGTATAAAATTACATTTTAATGTATCACATAGTCCAATTAGAGGAGAAATAGATATATTAGTTAATAATACGCTAATTGAAATGAAAACAACTCCCGACGAGGCATGTACTTTTCCAACTATATGTCAAACTCTCATGTATGGTTATTTATTAGAAAAGAAAAATATTATGATAGATAAAATAATAATATTAAACTTATGGGATGGGACTATGGATACATTTAATGAATTAAATGAATTAAATAGTTCATTTTATAAAACTTTTAAAAAAATATTATACAATGTAAAATAATTGCATAACCCAACATAATTAATGGAACAAATGATGCCACATGATACGACAAAATTCATATTCAGGGGTTTGTCCATCATATAGTTCGCGAATACCGCTAATAATAGCAAGTATATCGGTGTTTTTCGGTAGAAACAAATTACTATTTTCATTTACAATATTATTGTAAACAGCCAATGTGTCTTCGTCCAAAGTTAAAAACAGTCTAATTTCATATACCCAGTTGCCCCAATTGTTGTTAACTTCATATCCTCTACTATCGAGTAACAAAGCGTTAATAAATAATTTTATACGTTGGTTCTTAATTTCAGCTTGCGTCGAGTGATTCATGCTTTGTATTCGTATATTATTTATATAATATTCCGTGTATTTTTTTTTCAATTTTTCTTCGAATTATTGCCATATGTGTTATGTGATATTCAAAAATGCATTATGAGCATTTTTTTCTCTTTATAATTAATGATAAATCCAAAAATCTATTCTCAGAAAGGTGGTTTTAAAAGTAATAGTCATATGATTGATATAATTAGAAATATGAATAAAATAACTTGTCAAGATAAACATCTTAAAAGGACTATAAATAATATGATAACTAATACAGGTCATGGTTCTATATTTTTAGGAACATCAAATAGTATGTCAGGCGGTGATAAAGAAATAAGAATTTTAGTAGGAACTCAATTTAAAAGAAATGGTTTAAATATTAATGTATTTGGGGGACAGTCTAATAGAGGTGAAAAAGTAATACATACAATGATAAGAGAAACCATTGAAGAAATATTTAATTTTATCCCATCGATAGATATAGTTCATAAAATAGAATTATTTATTAATTCATTACCTAATAGTTATTATTATATACATGATATAACAGAAGGAAGAGGAAATGCATTTAGTTATATATTTGATGTTGGGATATTAGGCGATTTTATAGAACTTATACATAGTGTGAATAAAATGATAAATTTAATTGTTCCTTATCCTGATGGACAAAGATATTCATTATTAAAATATGTTTTAAATGTAAATTTTTCTGATAAATCATCAGTTCATGGTAATATAATAGATGAAATTGCTGAACATAATACAATTGATTTAATACAATTTATGATTGATAGATATGTTGATAGAAAAGTACCAGTCCATGCTCTTAATGAAATTAGTTATTTAGCATTTCCTAGTTTATTTAAATTAAAAGAAGAATTTGAAAGAACACGACATTATAATATATATAATCCTATTACTAAATCAAGAGAACATTTAGAATTAGATAGAGTATTAGTTAATATATTAATTGGTTCTTTACCAGATATTATAATGCAATCATTATAAATATATATATTTAATGTAATGTAATATAATAAATGGCCAAAAGATATATGGGTAAATTAATTGATGCTAAATTATTACCGAAAAACGAAGAGGGATTTGTTTGTTGTAGATGGTGTAATAAAAGTGTTAAACCTCCAAGAAAAACAATGTGTAGTCCTGAATGTGTTCATGAATTAAATTTAAGAATTAATGGAAGATATTTAAGAGATTGTATTTATAAAAGAGATAAGGGTATTTGTGCTATGTGCAATATAGATACAAAAATAACTGCAAAAAATTTATTATTATTAATTGCTGATAAAGAAAATAATAATGAAACTAAAATAGAAGAATATATGAAAGAATATGGTATATCTAAAAAGCGTAAAATTTGGATAAAAAAACATGGAGGCGGATTATGGGATGGAGACCATATTGTACCTGTTAAAGATGGAGGTGGTTTATGCGGATTAGAAAATATGAGAACATTATGTATAAAATGCCATAAAACAGTTACAGCATCTATGTACCATAGGCGCTGAGAAGTTGTGCACCTTGGTGCACAACTCTCGTGCCTGCTTTAATGAATAAACTAAATAACTGCACAATAGTTATTTAGTTTCTACTGTATTGCAAATAAGACAATTATATTTTATAGATGAACATTTTATACATAAAGAATGATAGCATGAAAATTTAATTAATATATTGTCAGTATTATTCATACAAATTGGGCATTTATTGTTTGTATTAATTATATTAATATTTGTATCTATAATATTATCATCTAATTTTATTAAAAGAGGTTTGTCATAATTAGTTTTAGTTAATAATAATATAGTTCTTTGATTTAATGTTGTAAATTTTTTTAATAATTCAATATATTTTTTTGTAATTTTAATTTTAATTGCGTTAATAATATATTGTATTTTCATATCTATAGTAGGTGCAATTGTCGAATAAATATAATATGCTATATGATTAAATGATATAATTCCCTTATGAATATATAATTCATATTCTTTGTCATTTTTTTCAATATATTTTTTATATAATGCCATATTAATATAATAAGATTCATAATTTGGATCTATTTTATATAATTCATTCATATATTTTAAAAATAGTTCTTTATTATTAATAGTATAATAATAGTATGATAAATTTGATAATCCGAGAGCATCATTTTGTTCTACTGCTGATAAAATATATTTCTTGGATAGTTCTTCATCCTTATTCTTATAATATACACCTAAATTTACTGATGCTTTTGTAATATTTTTATTATGTAAATCTAATAACATATCAATTCCACATTTTTCATCAAATTTTTTATTAAAATTTGATAAATAATATAATGCAATAATAATTTTAATTTCATTATCATCTGTATTTATATATTTCTCAATATTATCAGGTTCATTAAATATATCAACTATAATATCGCCATATTTCTCAAGTGTGGCTTTAGAAAAATCTAATTCTGCATTATATTCTATTTCAATAAGGCTTTTCATTAACCATATATTCTATTATTTTTTAATATATTAATTTCATCTTTTTATAAAAAAAATGAATTATATATATTAATTAATATAATATCATATATAAATGGCTCAATATAGCAATGAATTTGATAATATGATTATATCATATTTAGAAAAAATGATGACCAATAATATTAATCATTATGAATGGGAATATGCTATAAAAAAATTTTTAAATCAAGAAGAAATTGCATTTGTATCATATACTAATTTTATTACAATTAATGATTTTATGCCCGATGATTTTAATTTTAGTATGATTGAGATTCTATTAAAATATCCACCAAAGTTAGTATTAAATGAAATGATAGTTAATGCAAATAATATTAATGATAAAGAAAATTGGTTAACTTTTTCTGAGAACTTATGGGAGTATATTCATTCAGTTTAATATAATATAATGCCTATTATAATAATAATTGCTATTATCATATAATTATATAATTGGGTATTAATTAGCGAATATTCATTTACTTTTAAATCTTTCATCATATATCCTGTTTCTTTACTTAATTTATATCCTAGCTTTTCATAATATTGTCTAACACCAACTCCAGAAATAACTGCAATCTTATTATACTTATTATTAATTGCAATTAATTCTGCTTGTGATAACAATTTTTTACCAAATCCACGATGTTGAATAAAATTATTATTAAAATTATTATCAATGTTAACTGGTGTCATACTTCCATAAACATGTAGTTCTCTAACCATTGCAATATTGTTTAGTTCTGGAAACAAATTAATATCTTCATTAATTGGTTTAGTAATATCATGTTTATAACCTCCTGACATTATATGCCCCATATCCTTACTTAGGCGCAAACGACAAAAGCCATAAATAATTTTACGGTCAGATGTTTCAAATGAGATAAAATATTCAGTTCCATTTGATGCATCATATTTACGAATAAATAATTCTGCATTATCAATATCAGTTATTTTATTTCTAACTTCGCGACAACGAATACATTTGCATTCAATGTCTCGTTTAGTCATTTCAATTTCAAGCAATTGTCTAAGATTTGGTACATGATTACCTGCATAAACATAATCAATTGGAATATCTCTAATGACTCGAGCAAGGCGAACAGATGGCGGAGTATTTTGTTTTGCATAAATAAGAACTTCTATTAGTTCTTCATGGCTATAATGTAGAAATTCTCCTTTATCTTCCCATTGTTTAGTAATTGTCCAATCAACACTTTGAAAAGGATAATATTTTGCTTCATCAAATGTAATATTTGGATCAGCAAAATTAGATTCATTATAATTATCAATTTTAAATAGATGATCTATCATTTTAATATCTTTGTCGGGCGATGAAAAAGGTAGGTCAAACATCAGATGAATTTCTATTTTAAATCCACAATTAAGTAAATTATAAATAGCTCTCTTAATATCATCATAATAACAACCTCGATTAATTTTCTTTAGAATCATATTGTTAATATGTTGTACGCCAATTTGAACTCGCGTACAATTCATTCGACGCAATAATTTAATTTCAGTTGCATTTACATGGTCAGGTCGTGTCTCCATTGTAAGTCCAATAATTCTAACATCTGCAGACATATTAATTTCTATTTCTTCTTCAAGTGTTAGTCGTGGGCGCATATATTCTTGTATTGTTTTATCATGATAATAAGTATTTGCTGCATAATATAAATCACGAACAAATTCAATTCGATAATCAATTGGATAACTACCCCAAGTTCCGCCCAAAATATATAATTCAACCTTATCAATTGGGAGTCCGCATAATTCCAAACCTGATGCACGATGCCAGAATTGCCATGCCGCATCAAACTTGTTTTCATTTGCACGTCTTACAGCAGGTTCATTATATAAATAAGACCGAGGCTGAGGAGTCATATTATTCCCCTCATGTGCAGGTTCATTAGGACAATAATAACAATTATGTTCACATGTAAAATCTTGCCCATTTGGTCGTGGGGAAGTTAGAACAGTAATTTGTGTAATTCCGCTAGTTGTACGAGTTTCTTTACGAATATTAAATTTTTCAAAATATACATTTGGTTTAATTTTGTTTTGAGTAATAGATAATTTATACAAATAATTCAAAGTAATTACACTAGGAATACTATGATATTTTCTTCTAAGTTTAATTATTATTTGCTTATATTCTTTTTCCGTTGTATTTTCATTTATACTATTAACTAATTCAATCAAATAATTAACATTTTTTTCATCATAATTAACATCATGAAGAAATAAATGATGTGTATTATAATCTTCAATGTCTTTCAATTTACTTGTTTTTTGTGTCATTATTTTATTATTTTAATATTAAATAAACTCTATTATTTAAATTATCAATTTTTATGGCTGTTCAAAAAAGACCATAAACACGATTACAAAAGTTATAAAATTCTTAGAATTTTATAACTCGCAATCAATTTTTATTAAATAAAACAAGGTGGATGTTTCCTAATCCCAGTATCTTTATCTAGATATACAATTTTATTACATTCAGGACACAATGTAGTAAGACCATCAATAATACGACATGGCATTCTATTACCTCCATTAAGAGGAGTATATTTAATAGTATAATTAAACAATCCGCGTTCTTTAAAAGTATTTTGAGTAATTACACACATATTAATATTATCAATAATTTCTTCAACTAGATTAATATTAAATTTTTGTAGGCATTCAATTTCTTCGTCTGTCATAATAACAATAGTCCTTTTCCATGTTTCATAAGTCATATATATTATCTTATTATAGAACAAAGGATAATATACATCAAACATTGTAATAAATGTCCAAGCAGCTCCAGATGTTCTCATAACATAATAATACTCTCCAATATTGATTTTATCAATTGAATCAATAATAGAAACCCTAGTTGGGTCAATATGCTGATAAACATATTGATAAAATTTTTCAAAAATAAGAGGATTGATATTTTCTAATCCTTCAACCAATACATAAGTAATCATATTATATTGTTCCATTATATTATTGATTTGCTTAACGAAACTTTTAATTTCTCCAATATTAAAACCTTTAGTTAGAAAACTAATATTTTTAATTTTAATAACACTACCAGGAATTAATATAAGATTATCCTTAATATGTTTCTTATTAAATGGAATATTATTTTGTTCCAATAGTTGAATGATTGTTTCAGACATTATTTAATATATCAATTGATATGTTTAATTATTTTTTATTCAATTTTTATTAAATAAAATAGCCATATGTCTATTTTATTTAATAAAAATTGAATAAAAATATAATAATATTAATTATAAATATAATAAAATGCCTCCAATTAGTATTACAAAAGATGCAGGTATAACAATGAATCAATTAATTGATAAATATAAAAAAGAAAATAATGTAAATAAAGTATGTTATTGCGGTCGTCTTGATCCAATGGCAAGAGGTAAAGTATTATTATTAGTAGGAGATGAATGTAAAGATATGCCATTACATAATAAATCAAATAAAACATATCAATTTGAAATATTATTTGGTATTTCAACTGATACAGATGATACATTGGGATTGATTACAGATATTAAATATATTGATAATACTGATAGAATAATTAATTTCTATATAATAAAAATCCAAAATTATATAGATAATTTATTAAAATTAAAATCATTTGAACAATCATTTCATAATTACAGTTCTAAAAGAATTAATGGAATACCAATGTGGAAATATATGAAAAAAAATATTAAAGAATCACATAGTGTATCACATAGTGTATCACATAGTATATCACATAGTGTATCATTATATGATTTTAAAATAGATGATGTAAAAATATATAATTATAATGATTTGGAAGAAAATATAATTAATATTATAAAAAAATTAGATGAAAATCCAAAAGTAGATTTTAGAGAGAAGGAAATCATAGAAAAGTATAAAGAACAATCTATATATAGAAATAAACAAATATATAGTGTTCCTATAACAATTACAGTATCAAGTGGATTTTATGTAAGACAATTAGTATCAGATATTAAAGATTATTTACAAATACCAATATTAACATATGATATTAACAGACTAAATATATTTTAATTTAAATAATATACATATTATAATATAATAATATAATATGGCATATATAAATAGATTAAGTGATATTAATAAGGGTATTAATAATTTGAATAATTCACAAGATTCAATGGATTCTAAATTATTAAATATAGATGGTAATATTGAATCTACTTTACAATTATTAGAAACATCTCTACCGACTATAATAAACTCATTTGGCAATATAACTATTTCAGAAGATTCATTTACTGGATTAGCAACAGAAGCAACTCTATTAGATGTTAAAACAAACACTACTGGATTAGCAACTAATACTACTCTAACAACAACTAATACTAAATTAGATACCATTAATACAACAATTGGAACCACTAATACAAATATTGGAACAACTAATACTAAATTAGATACTATTAATACTTCAATTGGAACAACTAATACAACACTAACAACAATAAATCAAGGTACTGGTTTCAATTTTCAAGGAAATGTATATGGTAATGTATGTAATAATATAACAATTAATGCTAATTCATTATCTACTGCATTTACATGGACAAGAGGAACTTATGGAAGAAATTCTGTATTATCATATTCTGATACATCAACATCAAATACAGATAATATAAGTATTTTTACTACAGCAACAAATGGAACTAATATATATTTAGGAACAGCTTATCCTATAAATATTGGAAATGCAACTGGTCGTTATTATTGTTTTACTCTTAATTTACTACCTTATAATAGTATTAGTATTAGAAATAATAGTAGTAGTAATATAACTGGAGTATATGCCACTTTAACATCAGCGTAAGATTTTTATATAAATACATATTATATAATTATGTTAATATGGAAAATCCACCTTTATTATATGGAAAAGATGTAAATACTGGAAGTATATATCAATTAAAAGCACTTGGTAATGTATTATTGACCAATCATTCATCTACACCAATTGGCACTATTAATTTATATGCTGGTGATGGTATTTTATCTCCTGTTCCTGCAGGATGGATGATATGTAATGGAGCTGCTATTAGTAGAACAACTTATGCTGATTTATATAGTGTTATTGGAACACTTTATGGTACAGGAGATGGAACAACTACATTTAATTTACCTAATTTACAAAATAGAATGCCTATTGGGTTAGGTTCTGGTAGTTTTAATACATTAAATAACACAGGTGGTGCTGAAACATATACTTTAACTAATACTGAATTACCATCACATGCTCACTATATAGTAAATAATGCATATGCCGCTGCTGGTGCTGGTGCTAATATTCCTCTGTTAAATGTTAATCAAACTTTATATGGTGGTGCTGATACTGGTGGTAATACAGATCGTTATAGAATGATGGGTACTGGATCAGTAAATGCAAATGCCGGTGTTACTTCTTATACTGGTTCTGGAACTGCTTTTAATAAAATGTCTCCATATATTGTTATAAATTTTATAATTTATACTGGTTATAATATATTAATTACGCCAATTAATAATACAATTATTTCAAATGCAGGTATAGATGATTTAGTAGATGTAAGTATTACAACTCCGAGTGATGGACAATTATTAAAATATAATAGTTCAGGTTTAAACTGGATTAATAGTACTATTCCAATTGGTGGTTCTAATAATGGATATATTGCAGGTGCTTATCCAACAATTGTTCCTGCAAATTCCACTACTGGTAATTTATTTACTGTACCAGTTGCTGGTAATTATGTAATAAATATATGTGCTAGTTCATATAGAACAACAGTAGGTGTTATTCAAATTGATGTTTGGATTAATGGGGTTAATACAACATATTCATTAAAAACATATGCAAATGAAATTAATTCTCATAAAACATTATCGCCGATTTCTTTTAGATATGCATTAAATGCTGGAAATAATTATTTATATTTACGTATGATAACAGGAACATCAGATGCAAATGATTTTGCATCATTTAGTTGGGTATATTCACCTATTATTGTATAAATATCGTTTAATTTATTATAATAATATAATATAATATTATAATAATGACTTTTGAAAATGATGTTAAAATGATTTATAAAAATGTTATTAGTAGAAATGATTATGATTGTTCTAATAAAACAGTATTAGATATAGTTGAAAATTTTAAAATACATATTATGCAAGATGTTAATTCTCCATTGGTTTATGCAGTATATACAACATCTAGATATAATTTTATTAATCCTATTAGTGATGAATTAGTAAGTGAATTACAATCATTATGTATTACTATGATTTCACAATATGTAATAGTTAATAATAATTCAATGTGGTTAGATTTTAATAAACTTATATAAATAAATAAGACATTAATATATTAATGACTAATCTTGAAACTGAATACTCGGAACTCAGTTTATTTTTAAAAGAAAACAATGTTCATATCCCATCAAAAGACAAAGATTTGGATATTTATGAAATGATTGAGCAAGTATTTGAGCTTAATAATCCAACAACTGCTTTTTACATTATCAATTTAGGTAATATTATTCGTCAATATAAATTATGGCGTGAATTGTTTCCATTTATTGAACCTCGTTATGCAGTTAAATGCAATCCTAATAAAGTAATTTGCCAATTATTATCACTACTTGGTGTTGGATTTGATGTAGCAAGTAAGAATGAAATTAATTTGGTTAAAGATTTTGTAAATATTGATAAAGTAATTTATGCTAACCCTTATAAGGAAAGCAGCTCTATTCAATACGCTCGTAGTATGGATGTTGATACTAGTGTATTTGATAGTGAAGATGAATTATATAAAATGAAAATTTATCATCCAAAAGGTAAATTATTAATGAGAATTAAAGTGGATGATAAAAATTCTTTAATGAAATTTTCAGAAAAATTTGGTGTTGATGAGCATGAAGTAAGTAAACTGCTCACTCTGGCTAA
>JACCDO010396441.1_pt1 | contig 14485 bp, 9 predicted proteins | sample 7446101 | NCBI WGS metagenome assembly JACCDO01 (sample SAMN15323440, study PRJNA562643) | freshwater metagenome | isolation source: river surface water | place: USA:Blue River Watershed | collected 2017-08-16
ATTTCGTTTCATCATGGGATTTTCTACAATTAAAACATCACCATTATCGCCATTTAATAAACCTGAAGGTGGTACAGACCCTTTAGCAAGGCTGGCGCTGCCACGAACCCACTTATCAAACGCGATATTACTTTGTGTTTTATTTTGATACCATATATATCCATAATATCCCGCAATAATCGCGAAGATAAACAAAAAGATGACAGTAATTGCGATGACCGCGGAGTAGGCCGATGAACCTGGCTTTAGTGCCATTTCACCTCTCGAACTCTTTCATCAACTGGTCCATCTCATTCATTAAATTACGTAAATTTATAAAGGAATTGAGGCAATTTATTACTATGGAAGGGCCGGTGCCGGACGGCATGAATGACTCTGAAGAAAGTTTGTTACAGAGGAGAGGGTGGAGCTGGTTGCAGACGTGCTAAGCAATAACGCACGCGGTGAATTACTGTCGAATCTTCTCCAATATTATTCGAAATAATTCCAAAAAGAAATACCGGTCCTTAATTTTTTTAAAAAATTTAACCAGCAATGCTGGTCCAGCATCGGTCGAAGAGCTGAGTGCGTGAGTGGGTAAGAGTGAGTTAGTAAATAATTCGTCCGCAATCAATCAATGAGTAAGAAGTGAATATTTCCGCAAGTTGAGTAGGCACTGCGACAATGGAGCGGTATCAGAAGATGGAGAAGATAGGTGCTGGTATGTACGGCACTGTGTATAAAGCCAAGGATAATGCTACGGGGGAGATACTCGCATTGAAACGAATAAGATTGGTCGAAGACGAGGACAACGACATGAAGCAAGGCATTCCCTCCACGACTATAAGGGAAATCTCGCTATTAAAGGAACTAAAACACAAAAATATTGTTAGATTGTATGATGTTGTCAACAGTGAAGATAGAACGTTAACACTTGTATTTGAATACATGGATCAGGACTTAAAGAAATATTTAGACTGCAATGAATGCGGCTTAGATCCAATTATTGTCAAATATTTCCTGTACCAGTTACTAGACGGGATCACTCATTGCCACTTTCACAGGGTGTTACACAGAGATTTAAAACCACCAAATTTGTTAATAAATATCAGAGGGGAATTGAAGATTGCCGATTTTGGACTAGCGCGAGCATTAGGTATATCTCAGAATTCGTATACGCACGAAGTCGTTACCTTGTGGTATCGAGCACCAGATGTACTATTGGGTAGTCGTAATTACTCGACATCAGTTGATATATGGTCTATAGGATGTATATTTGCTGAAATGGTAAATGGGGCACCATTATTCCCCGGTAAAACAGATGGTGATCAATTAGATATTGTATTTAGTAAACTTGGCACACCTGCTGTCGCCTACACTGGGTCACATGAATTGCCAGAATGGAAGAACGATACAGTTTATCCAGCACCAACATCATTCGCTTCGCTAGTTCCTGGCTTGGAAACTGCCGGCTTGGATCTGCTGCAGCTGATGTTGTCGTACGACCCAGCACGTCGGATATCGGCGGCCGAAGCGAGATACCATCCATATTTCGATGACTTGCCGTTGAACTTAAAATGATAGAAAATAGGAAATAGGTCGGTTAAAACTTGATTATAATATAGAAATCTAAAAAGCTGTAAATTATACTAAAATCTACTAGTAAGTGTGTTCAAATTGATGCAAAATTTAACTAAAATCTTATCCAAAACGCTTGAAGTCAATATAATGCCGGTGAGAATACCCGGTGTCGTCCCATATCGCACTAAACACCTCTTCGTCGTCGCGCATCTTGAGCGGGTCGTACACAACTAATGTTAACGGCAGCCATTTGTTCAACCAGAAGTACGGTCTTTCGTTGGTATTCCCATCGCCTACATAGCAACTACATATCAAATCGCGGCGGTCAAACAATATATTCTTCTCGTAATAATACAATGAGTGGGTGTCACTAGACGGGGGAAGGTTGTGCATGTAGGCGCCATCGATTATTTCTGTGCTATTAGCACGCAAAATCGACGAGTAAGTGGGTCGTGCGTCGTAAACTATTAATTTGTCTAACTCAATTAATTTGTTCCTAATAATAAACGAAAGTTTCCCAGACGGCACGTTTTCGTCTCCAATAATCTTTAGTGCTTTTGTACTGTTTGTAATTTCATCGTTGTATACGTATACTAACTCTATTCCATGCTTTCCGTATGACGCGTTGTAAAAGCCTTGGGGTACTATGCTTAGTGCAGCACTACCTGCATATATCTGCATCAATACATGCTCTGTTTCCATCGTCATGGCGTTACTCAGTATGATTGCAACTGACGGCATATTGACCTGCTCGTTAGTATCAAACTGCGTGCTTGAATAGTTAGGGTGAATGTCTATGGTGTACGTTTTACTGTCGTAACTGTTAATAGCAACCGCGACTAACTTGCCGTTGTGATAGTGTACCCAGAATGTTCGATAAATTATATTGTAAGTATTTATAAATTGCAGCAATACACGCGGCGATTTCTCGTTGGCATCAATAACAAATTTCATTAAGCCACCACGATAATGTTGCGCAGTAAACGATTGTGGCACCGAACGCCAATAACCAATAAAATTGAAAATGTTAACTTTTGTTTTGACTTGATCTGTCAAACAACCCTGAAAACTATGATAACTTTTGAAAACATAATAAAATATTGAGGAGCGATCTATCCCTAGTGCTTTCTTGAGATTAATATAAAATGAAATGTCATTTAATGCAACGTTTCGCACAAGAAATAAATCGCGAAGGCTGAGATTCATCCATATTGGATCGTCGTCAACCCATAAAACATTGTAAAAATATTTGCAAACTTTGCTTAATGCACAAACATCTGGTATGGTAAAAAATAGAAATATATCCGAGCTACCGTCACCAAGTGCAGCGAGAAGGCTAACTAATGACTTGGAATCATAATTGCTATCCATGTCTATGTATCTGTCTATCTGTCTGTCTATCTATCTATCTATCTATCTATCGAACGAGTTGTGTGAATGAGTCGAGAATAATTTTGAATATATCTTCTAAACTGCCGAATATTGGCTTGAATGAGTTAAAAATGATTGCGAATGAAGCGTAAATGACTTGCGCGCCAGTGCGCGGCGGGTCGTGGGCGACCAAGACGGGCTTGGCGGTCGAGACGCGCGGGAATCTCGACGATTGTGGCGCGAACGGTGGCAACCTTGGGTAGTCGCGGTTTGAGCTGAGTGTGTCAGAAACAAAAAAATAGTTCCGGTTTCGGTTCAGCCGTAACAGGTGCGGATTGGGTCCATTTGCAACAAAGTGGTGTAATTGGTGCCTTACAGAGGATAAATAGTTATTAATTTTGCGGTAGGAAATTGTTGGATTTGTGACGGTTGATAACTAGGATCGCTCCGGTATTAAAATGTCAATTGGCAGGGCTCGGATGATCATTCTATCGAAAGAAAAATCGAAGTTAAGACATACTTCATGTTAGTTTAGTTCTACTAACGCGGTTGTTATGACAACGTCACTATAGTTGATAAATGTCGTCTGGTGCGATTTGAGTTTGTCATTGAAACCGGATTTCATATTAAATGATGGAAAATTAATGTTTCTTATGAGAATAGTTAGCATTCATTTATGGTATTTCCCACTATGAACTTCCGTACCTATTCGGTACTGACTGCCGTGAATCAAGGTATGTACCATCAGTACCGGATTACCGGGCGCATGGGAGTGAACGCAAAATTTCCGATACGGATACCTGTCTCCAATATTACTCACTCACTCAAGGCTTGAACAGAATATGGAGAGCCTGGCTAACAGGGATGACCTGTCTGCTTTCTACAAAAGCGAAGACAGAGAACCACCGCGACGTGCATCTCGTGTTGTTAACGGGGTGAATAGGAGACAATCAGTTAAAGTTCAACAAGTCCAGGAAATGGTGGACAATTCGTACAAGCCAATTGCATTGATTGACAAATATGTTGACTCGTTATTCCCCGAAACGGAATTAATTGATAAACGCGATGTTATTTTAAACGGCGTTGGTTTCCCTATTTTGATCAGTTACCACATAGTATTTTTATTATTATTCTTGGTATTTTTTATAATTGGTTACATCAAGGACACTACTACTGTATACCTTGCACCTTACAGTGCGCAGGCAACAGATAATTGTAAAACAATATCAATATCAACGACTCAAACTTTCAAAGTTGATTCCCAAGGTATATGGGAAGGAAGTTCAGGATATGATGAGTCAAAAGCTGTGTATGAGATCGAACTCATCCGTGCAAATATAAATGATGAAATGTACTATAATATGATGACGCAGTTTGAAGCTGAAATTCAAAGAGTGTCAAAGTTGGCGCAGAGTCGAGACCTTCAATTTCATGCAATTGCTCTGTCTTCATTCAATGCTCGCTGGACTCCATCCAAGGAAGAAAGAAAACAAGGCGGAGAAGGAGTGATCAACATGTATTTCATTGGTAGGTCGGAGTATGTTTTCAATTCTGACATTGAAGATTATTCTTTCTTCGATAATAATTCATCAACCATTTGCACTCCTACTGACTCGTCTCTTGAGTATGATTTGACGACTGGAGGCTATGTGATGACCATAGATACATCAGTCACTGGTTCTAAGATATTTAATGAGCAGCAAATAGTCGAACCGTGTCCAAACGTCTTTAAGTTGTATGATAGTTTTGTTCTGTCGTACACTGGAATGAGAAAAACGGAAAAAATAGAAATAAATGCGGCAAGTTTAACCACCGCATTAGCAGTTACATACGGCATTGCGCCGCTGTCAAGTTTGACCAAGATTTTCGATATTACTTCGAATCCTGACACTTGGGCTGGCTACAGAAGGAGGTTGTCGGAGACGAGACGAGCACTAACGTCATCTAGCGATTTAAAAGTTAACGCGGCGATTAACAGGAATGATATTGAATCGTTTAGTGAGATACTTGGTAAAGCAGAGGTCGACTCTAGTAACACTTACGGCTATTACTATTACGGAGACGATGGTGGAGACGATGACTTCACTTACCTTCCTGGATACACCGGCGGGTACTTTGTAGACCACTATTACTCAAGCATGGACAACATATTCTGCTTGTCTCCTCTCTCCACAAAACCATCAAATTACAACGATGCCTGTTTCTTGCAAGTGGGCCAAATGCTCGTGCTGCCAATGATTGTAAATCGCGGTTACTTCAATCAGACTGGCACCAACATCTTCAGGGATGAAGGCACTATTGAGTTGGCATTTACTCGATGTCAAACAAGCGAATGCCCCGAATTATTTGAAATTGCTGATGAGTACAACACGGATCCTGACACAGCAAATGTGCGCTTCTTGAAATCATCTGTACTGTTGCTTGCGGTTCCTATCACCGAAGCTGTGACCGATGAAACGATACTGGATTCACTCATATCCATCGCCTCGAACTCGTATGATACGATTCTAGACGCGGCGATGTATATCGCTAACTCTGCGTATAACCAAGTGATTTACAAAGACGCGTTTCCTGATGACTTTGATTTCCTTTTGGACTACAAGAACAGCAGTAAAGGCGACAGCGCCATGTCCCTCAGGGAGTACATGAACTACTCCATAAACAGCTTCTTCGACGGGTTCGGGGAATCGAGGTAAATCAATCGCCATGCTGCTACTTATGCTTACATATCTAACTTCGCCTTTTTCTTTAGTCTCTTCGCCAAGACAAGCCCAGTGTTCTTACTCATCAATGAAATGGAGAAACTGTCGAATTATGCGAACCTAGTCCAAGGCACTGCACTGAACGAAGTGGGGCAGTTATTTTACCACAATCTCACTGGTTACACCGAGCCTCTCTACAATGAAGGAGTGTTTAACAGCATTCGTCGCACTCCTCCCGTGGCTCTAGTGCAGGGTTACATGGAATGCACCACCGATCCAGGCACTGCAGCGACCAACAATTTAGGTGTGGCATTCGCAAACACCACGACATTCAGTGCGATATTCTTCTCACTACTCATTACGTTCTCGGTGTACTGGATCAACAGGAAAAACAGTGCGGCCAATCGACCATTCGTGATACCAAAAGCCAAGAAACACGCATTGAATGTACTTGCCTTAACTGCGCTGTTGGAGGAGTTGGTGAGCAGCACGGCATGCAACAAAGACGTGTGCAATGAAATATTACTCGCGATCAACAGTACTAATAACTATGGCAACGATACCACCGTGGTGAAAGGCATTGATCGCGCCGAATCAGGCAACGCCGACAAATTGTTTGTGCAGATGAAAGACTTGAACATAAGCTCCAAGAAAGTGTCCTTCTAATGACGTAATTTTAGTTACAATTATGTGTGTTATTACTTCTTTGTGTTATTCAATCATTGTGTTATTGAGCGAACTCGGAGGTGCTTTGCTCCTTCAGCTTCTTCCGGAAGTACCCATCCGATTTCCTAAATTTCCCTGATGCAGACAGTGATGATGTAGACATTTTTCTTAATTTTTGTTTTTTTTCACCACCACTATCGCGTCGTGTAACCGCCTTCCTTTTCTTGCTGCTCGTGGCGGTCAACGAGTATTTCTCGTCTCTCAATTTCTTCTTTTCGTCTTTGCTTAGCTCCGTTTTGTTGTATTTCACGTTGTGCATCGAGTAATCACCATTGATTATCTTACCAATTACATCTTCTTCACTTTTTATGGACTTAGGGTTATCGCGTAATCCAAAGCACTTGGCAACGTGTCCTAGATGCAATGATTGCACTCGAAATATATTTTTTGCATCAGCGGAATGAGTGGCATACGCACGTATAAAGGAGCGATAAGCTTGTCTACTAGCGTGAAGTAACAGCTTATTACCAGAGACTACTCGCTCAATACGTCGTTGCAGGATGACGGCACTCATCTCTTCTTTATTCTTAAATTTGGATGCGCCTGTGATGTGTTTCGTGATCTCAACGAATAGCGATTGCAACGAAACCTGCTCGGGATAAAGGGTGTGGGAGAATAGCAATGATATATACTGTGCTTCGGATGGCAGTAGGAATATCAATGCATTCCCTTGTTCCCCTTTCCTTGCGGTTCGACCGATACGATGTACATAGTCAGTGGTTTCACATGGAGGATCGTATTGCAGGATCCAGTCCACTTTAGGCAAGTCCAGGCCTCTTGCGGCCACGTCAGTGCACAGTAAAACTCCGTTAGTGGCCTGGCAAAACTCTTTATATATTTCTTGGCGCATTTTCTGTGGTACGTTTCCGTGCAACCGATAAATATTACAACTTTCACCGAGCATCCCGTTGAACTTGGCTGCTAATGGCTCCACGAACGGCAGTCCTCCTGAGGAGTCGTTACCCGACGGCGATTCGTCGTCAATTGGTGGATCGAGATCGATGGGCCAGTCCGTTTCACGCAGCAACAACGAGTGGTAGTCAACCGAGTCACAAGTGACGAAGAACACAATAATCTTTTGGTGTGAATGAGTCTTTAGGAACGATAGCAATGCAGCAAGCTTCCATTTGCAGGTGACCATCATGTAGTATTGACGCAGTTGTGACGGTGTCTCTACTTGCTCATTTTTATCTAATACGCTTCCTTTCTTACCGCCTCCTTTTTCTTCCTCATTTGAGCCGTCTGCGAGCCGTGAAACTTGGTCCGAATCGCTTGTTTCCATGGTAATGATGCCTTTATTCTTGCCTTCTTTGGTCGCTAAATCCACGACTTTTTTCAAATCAGACTTGTCTCGTATGTGGTTGACTTGCTCTCGATCTGCATCTATAATTATAAATTTTTCGCCTCCTACATGAGTGAGTGAATGAGTGAGTGAGTGAATGAATGAATGAGTGAGTGAGTGAGTGAGTGAGTGAGTGAGTGAATTACTTACCCATCATAGGCATTGCTAAAGATTTGACTGAGTTTGTTAACGTGGCAGATGCCATAATATGCACCAGATTACCTAACTCGGTGCATGTTTTGGCCATACTGGCTAGTTGCTGGCTATACTTTTGGTGCAACGTAATTTTTGATTGTTTGTTCCCGTCGGCTTTGCTGTGGTCATAACCAGGTAGTGCGCAGCCGCGGATAATTCCTAATGCCTCTACTATAGTCTGTTCAAAACCCATATCTAATAGTCTATCTGCTTCATCAAGTATCAACCTGGGGAAATAAGTAGGTGAGAGTGAGTGAGTACGTAGCAGAGACAGAGTGCGTATGTAAGTGAGTGAGTGAGTGAGTGGATGTACCATCTTAATTTGGTCAAATTAAACGATTCTGTGCTTTTCAAATGGTCTAAAAGCCTTCCCGGTGTACAGACGAGAATCACAACTCCTTTCCGTAATCTTGCTTTTTCACTCTTTTTCTTTTCACCGCCGGTGATCGCTCCCGTTACAATGTTGACACAGCATTGAGTGACTTTATTCAGTACATCAGCTATTTGACTGCACAACTCTCTGGTAGGAGCAATTATCAACCCCCTAGTGCCTTGCATTCGATCCACTTTAGGAGTTAGTGACATCAAATCATTCAACATCGGCAGTAAATATGCCAGCGTTTTGCCACTACCTGTGAATGAATGAATGAATGAATGAGCAAGTGAATGAGGTAAAGTAGGAATAAAGTGTACCAGTTTGACTTTTCATTAATACATTTGATCGTGTTTGGTGTAACAATGGGATGATAACATTTTGAACTTTGGTCGAATATGATAGGTTTAATCCATTTTCTTCAATTGGAGCTTGAAGTAACGAGATCAGTTTTTCGTGTAAAGGCATCGATGAGAATGGGTTGGATGAAAATATGTGACTAGTTCCATCCCCCTTGGACACTTTCACTTCTTTATTCATTGGCACTATGTAATCCAGATCCCGCGGTTTAAGGTGGTAATGAAGTGGATCTTCTTCTTTCGATACGGATTTATACTTTTTTTTCTTCATTACGCTAGAATTATCAGCATCTTCGCTAATTGTGGTCACCTTACTTGGCTTCTCTTCTTTCTTAGCTATCACTTTACCACTTTCTTTTTTCTTTTGTTTCTTCGCCTGCAATTCAACCACTTGCTCCTCTTTTTTCTCGGCAACCTCGCCATAGGAAATGTTCAAGCAAAAATCGTCGTCCATTGCACTTCGTCACTGCGACTCGCTAAAAATTTTCACTGGGAGCGCCGGTACACACCGGTACCAAAAAGAAAAAATTCCAAAAAATAGGTTAAGAAAATCGTTGAGAAACTGTGAATATGCTGCGTAAACTAAGGCATTCGGGGACAAATGGGCAGTGAGTGGACCGGAGCAGGTGGTGTTCAGCGATGAAGCGGAAGGTTCCTTTGAGTTGCGATGAAATCGATGAGGAACAGGAGGACGATGAGTTGTCGCCAAATGAACTAAAACATGCCCAAGTTAGTCACAATCATGGCCTAACCGTGAAGGACATAGTCGACAAAGGCAAGGGACTCCCTGTTGGGACAGAGCACCATGGGAACTTCCATGTATATATGGGCCATAAAGTTTTGAAGTTACAAGACGCTATAGTCTACAATGAGGCTGATGTGCATAGTAACCGCATATTTCATAATTGTTTCGTTAAGTTTAATGGTAATCCAGAGCCATATGAAGAAAATGGAAAATTGATCTCTCCGACATTAGCAGAGTTACAGCATTTGATACTTCATTACGGTGGTAACATTGACAACTATGATGCTGACAGAACAACTCATTGGGTGAGTGATACATATACTGGAGCACAATTGAATCAAATGCATAAACCAAAAAGCGCCCCGCAACTTATACATAAAAAATACAAACGGGTTACCACTAAGTGGATCCTTGACAGTGTGAAGAAAGGGGAAAAGTTGCCCGAGTCAAATTATGTTCCTAGTGGACTTAATAAATACGGTAAGACGTTAGAATCTATGGGTTTTAGTGCATCTAATGGTGCCAATCAAGCAAAAGCAGCACTAACCACAGAAAATCCTGAATTTCTCAAACAATATTTTGCAAAATCGCGTCTATCATACATAGGTTTGTACCGCTCTCGCATCCCCGATATTGTCAACGAGATCAAAACCCAGTTGCATTTGCCTCTGTCTAGCGGTAGTAACAGCGCCGAGAATAAGAATAACGGCGACAATAGGGTGATCATGCACGTCGATTTGGATTGTTTTTTCGTCAATGCTTTGATCCGTGACTACACTGTTGATGCCCGCAACAAGCCGTTGGCAGTAGCTCATTCTGAGAGACCTGGTTCCAGTGAAATATCTTCTTGCAATTATCCCGCCAGAGCGAAGGGCGTGTATGCGGGTATGTACTTGCAACAGGCATTTAGTTTGTGTCCCGACTTGAAGATTCTTGATTACGACTTCGACGTGTATGACGAGGTCGGGAAGACATTCTACACCTTGTTATTCACCTCTAATGCGCTTAAAGTAGAGTGCGTTTCGGTAGATGAAGCGTACTTGGAGTACCCGCCCAACTCCAATGGCATGGAGATTGCGAGTGGTATCAGGGCTCGTATAGAGCGGGAAACTCGCGGCTGCACCGCGTCGATTGGTATTAGTCACAATAAAATGCTGGCCAAAATCGCGACAACCAAAGCCAAACCAAACGGCATTTTTATTATTAATAATTCAAATAAATTAGAGTTATTACAAGATTTGGAATTGTCAGATTTGCCAGGAGTCGGTTACAAGTACAAAGAAAAATTAGAATCTCATAAGCTGCGAACGGTATCGGAAATCAACAGCAAACCCCTGTCGTACCTGCAGAAAATATTAGATTCGTCACTCGCGAAGAAGTTATACGACTACTGCAAAGGTGTGGACAATGAGCCTGTTTGTGAAAAATACACCCAGAATTCGGTCGGGGCTGCCGTTAACTGGGGTGTCAGATTCACTGATTTTGATAATGTAGTGCGATTCGTGCATCAATTGAGCGAGGAAGTAGCATCGAGACTGTCAGGGTTAAGCAGAATGGGTAAACAAGGAAAGCAAGTTATATTGCGGGTAATGTTTAAGAAGCCGGGTAGTAGCTCGCCATCGAAGTACCTGGGACATGGACAGTGCGATGTGCATCACGTCAGTAGTCCGCGGCTAGCCAAAAGCGTTCACACCTCCAAAGATATTGGGAAAGAGGCTATTATTTTGCTGAATAAAATCATGGTGGAGAAGAGCAAAACGGTGGAAGATATTCGTGGTTTAGGCATCAATATCAGCGTATTGACGGATGTAACGGCTGATGCATCTATGCAAGTAATTAAAGAGTTGAGTAGCAATACTGGGTTCTCGTGTCACGCGGACTCCAAGAGCCCGAGCAAAGGCACCTTGTTATATCACTTCGGTGCTAGTAGTAGTAGTAGCACTGGAATCAAACTAACCAATAATTTTAATTTAAATGATTTCTTAACCGCGTCGCAGGAGCAGACCCTCAATGCACTGACACCACGGTCGAGAAAGGATGTGGAGGCGCAATTGATTGCACACTACAGCAATGCACAACCGAATGAACCGACCGCGAACAAAGGAGACAGTTCAAAAGCGATTGGTGTGGAAAATAGTAGCGCAGAACCAAGTACAATTACAACGAATGGAACTGCGCAACTAGGTAGAAGCAAAAGAAAGGGATTTTGGGTGTCGGAGAGCATGGCTTCTATCAGCAGGTCTTTGATTGTGTGGATCGAACACAACCAATACACCTTGCCCACCACGTCACACCTGGAGCTGCTCAAGCTATACGCCATCGAATTAGCAAATACGTGGCAATTCGATGTGCTAGTTCAGTTCATACGAAGTGTTCATGGTGCGATTGAGTCCGTTTCCTATCTGTCGAAGGAAGTTGCTGTGTCGTGGAAGTTGCTGGCAGAGAAACTACAAGATGAAGTGAGTACTTATTGCGCCGCGGAATATGGCGTGCACATAAACTTTGAATGATTTAATCAACGAGGAAGAGGATAACTTTATAAAATAATGTATTTAATTTGTATCAATTTGAATATACACGCTAGTCTAAGTACTTCGGGTTGATGGATCTCTTCCGCCCGGTGAACGAGCTGGTTACTGCGGTTACGGACTCTTGCTTTGGTACCTGCACTTCAATATCATTAGCTTTGAGATCGTTTGTTACCTTTGGCTTCCTACCTCTTTTCCTTGGTTCAACTACTAGCTCATCTACGTCACCAGCCGCTGCAGATTTGGCTTGTTTCATCGCCTTCTTAGTTGTTGCAGTGCTAGTCTTTGGACGTTTCACTTCGGGGGATACTTGCATCTCTTGGTCGTCCACATTACTCTCTTCGTCGACCATGTCTTCTTGTGAAAAATACTCCGCATCATCCTCTTCCTCTTCATCATCATCATCATCGCTTTCGGCATCAGGAAAACCTTGAGTGGCACGCTCTGCACGACTGAATAAGGAAATAACTTTGCGTGCTCCAATCGAGTGCGAATGAGGGAAGATAACATGATAAAACGCCAATACTTCAGAGAAAGTGCGCACCACATTGTTCTTGTTGTCGTTGTTGGACACCAGTAAGTTGTACACTTTCCTTACGTCGTCACCGAAGCGACGCATTCCGTCTAGAATCGTTTCAACTTCGTCCGATGACCACGTGGATAATGGACAAGGTACCAGGTTTTTAAATACTGTATCCAACATTTTCTTGTAATCTGTTTCAGAGTCGGGAATACGGTAATAATTATGGTGCAACCAGTCATATGCATTGTTGTAGTAGCTGAGACCATACGCGCCGTCCACAATGCAAGAGTAGGCGACGTACAAGTCTTGATTGCCGTCGTACACACGAACTAAGACATTGTCGCTGGTCGTTTCAGCGGTGTTCACGCTAGTCATAGTGCTGGAATCGACGTAATCTAAAATACATACTAATCTGTTGCGTCGTTCGTACACGTCAGGGACCGTCACCATCAGCACTGAGCCAATAGGAAGAAATCTATCGCCTAGCATACGTCTCTTCATTTGTGCAACAAACTCATCAATATTCACGGTACCCAATTTAAAGGTGAACAATCTACTGTCCCAACATTCAACGGTATGATTGAGAGTTACTGCTCGTGGTCCGAGACTGGCGGGATTAGGCATGACATCTGGGCACGATGCTTGATATTCAGGACCAACTCGCGATGATTTTGGTTCACTATAATTGTTATTCGTGCGTGGTGACATGCGAGAGTATCCACGTGATAGATTGTTGTCACTAGGCATGCCTCGGATGCTGCATATGTCCGCATTATACATAGATTGCACCGTGTTACTCAACTTAGGTAAGTATATGCCGTGAAACGGGCCACAGGAGTTCACCTCAACGATGTTAGCCCGCGTAACTGACTCCTCCGTTTTTGCGGGCATTTTCTCTTCATCGTAGATAAAATCCAGAAATATTCGTCGCTTCTTAGGTTGTATAAGATCGAGCAAGTCGGTGTCGTCGGGGGTTGTTACGTTCAACTTATTGTAGAAACGACCGAGTATAACGGAGAAGGAATTAGCACGAGCACGCTTGGCTGCACTCTCGTTCTTTTTGCGTTTAGTCACTGCAGAAACAGCTCGGTTGTATTTAGATGACTTACCAAGAACTTTCTTATAGTTATAATATTCAAAGTCTTCGTCGTTGTACTTGCCTATTTGCGACTTCAGACGGCGATCTTCGATTCCATTATCCTCTTCCTCTTCGTCCTCTTCGTCCTCTTCTTCCTCCTGGTCTTCCATGTCATCATCGCTGTCATTAGTGGATTTATTAGACTTGTTATACGTGTGTTTCTTGCGGTATTTCGATTTCGCACGCATTGGGGCTTCGTCTGGCTCCTCCTCGCTGCCAGATTGCTCGCCATTTGGATCAACAAATTCCACTGGATTACGTTTGGTATACTTGCGTTTCTTTCGAGGTTCAACAGTGTCCGGTGAGCCGTCGTCTGTGCCAGGTGCCAACGGAATGATGCCAACCGCGTCGATCAAATCAGCGTTGCTCGCCAGTGTCAATAATTGGTGGGTATTTTTCATTTTGTTCATTTTTTTATATTGAGATACTTCCGCTTCTAAATGTGATTGTAACCGTCGAACCTTATCGATGAGATCAACGCGACCCTTTATGAAGTACGGATGGAAGTACGTACCACGCAGGATATGCGGTACACGCTTAAAACCATATAAATTTAATTGTCGTTGGAATGATAAAAAGGATTTTTGCTTGAATGACATGGGCAGAACCTCCATGATGAAACGGTTAATATTGCGAATAGAGAAGGATTTCCCATCCTCCGCCCAGCATACAATGTCGTCTTTTGCTGCATTTATCAAATCATACAGCTTGTGCGGAAAGGTTCTGGTCCAAGTGCGCATGTGAACATCTTCACCATCAGAGTTACGCGGATCACCGTTACCAGAGTCTGATTTCTTCTTGCGGTAATAATCACGACGGCGTTGAGACGAATCCAACTCTTTGCGCATACTCCTTAGCTGTGTCTCATCAAATTTGGTTTTCAACCGAACGCGCTCGGATGGAGTGTTGTATACGCTAGTGGA
>JACCDO011283138.1_pt1 | contig 14485 bp, 14 predicted proteins | sample 7446101 | NCBI WGS metagenome assembly JACCDO01 (sample SAMN15323440, study PRJNA562643) | freshwater metagenome | isolation source: river surface water | place: USA:Blue River Watershed | collected 2017-08-16
CCGCATCAACTTCAACAAGTGGTTCATTAAAGGATCAATCTGAAGCTGGTATTTCTAGCTATTTTAAATTTAGTAGTTCAGATGATAAACCAATTGTTCAAAGTTATAAATTAGCTAATTATGATTTCGTACAAATGGGTTCAAAATCTGGAATTTTAGATTATTTAGGATTAGGTTCACCAACACCAACACCATTTGTTCAAAGCTATAAAGTTGCTGATAATAAAACTAAAACATGCCAACCAAATGCTTTTAACAGTGAATTTAGACAATACGGTGTATATGGTGATAACTCTAATAGAACATATACTCTTAATTAAATATCATTATTCATAATAATTATTTTTTTATATTTTTTATATTTTTTATATTTTTTCAAATTTGATTTAATATTAGAATAATTAGATTAAGTTAATTAAATAAAGAAAAAAAATAAAAGTTAAAATGGAATTATCTATAAAATTAGAACATTTTACTCTTAAATTCTTATATATTAATCTTAATAACAAAAATTTATCTTTTTATCCAATCATGTATAGAACTCCAACATTGACGTTAAATAATTTATTATTTGAAACACCATGGATGGATGCCCCTTTTGGTATTTGTCAATATAATAATGACAAAGATAAATCGGAAGGTAAATATCATTTAGATTTATCTTTTAATGGACATACTTATGACCCAGAAATAAAAAATTTTTTTAGAGTTATTGAAAATTTGGATAATTTTATTATTAATTTTATTGACAATTATCAGGATTGTTTAGGTATTACAAATAAAAATGGATATAAATATAATCATCAACTTAGATATAATAAAAATAATCCAAAATATCCTCCTACATTTAAATTAAAAATATTTGAAAAAAATACGAAAATTGTTGATTTATATGGGAAAGAAGTTAATAATTTTAATGAATATATACAACCAAATGCCAAAGTACAAGCTTTAATTAGATGTAATGGATTATGGTGTTATGATAATAAATGGGGATTGTCATGGAAAGTTTGTAAAATTGTTGTAAAACATCTAGATTTTTTACCTGAATATGCTTTTTTGGAAAATTCAATGGATAATAATCAACATGATGAAAAAAAAAATGATGATAAAAATGATGATAAAAATGATGATTAAAATCTAAAAAATAAAAAAAATGTTCTTGACTAAACAAGAATCATTTTTCAGGTGTTTGAGAAAATTACAGTGCGACCTCTTGCGAAATCGCGCGAAACAGTTCCTCAACGTCATCTTTCTCGATTTCTCGGTGAACGACCGTGGAGGCAGGAACCCACATGGCGTTGTTCTTCCAAGCGAGAAAGAAGATCACGTTAGGCACCTTCTCGATAATGATCTCGTCACTAGTCCCAAGAAGAATCTCGCAAGCCGCCAAAAAGGCAGCAATATGCAGAAGATAGTTCATTTGGAAAAAGTTTTCTTCCTCCTGTTGGCACATGGGAGGCCGACGAAATGGTTTTTGCGCCTTATAGACGCAATAAACTATCCTCCAGGTTAACTGAAGGTTCTTCTCGTTGCCAGGTTCGCTCAAAAAGGGAAATTTCTTGACGAAAGAGTTAACGATGACAAAGTCTTCGTACGACGGAGGTGCCTTGTTGGCACGACCAGACATGACATCTTCATAGGAGGGAGGAGAAACATCCATCTTACGAAACAAACGCGCGGGGGGGTCTTGGGTTCTTGGGTTCTGTGTATTTTTATTTATTAATTATCATTATAAATATCAATTTTTAACTAAGATATGGGTTAAATATTCTAAAATTTTAAAATTTAAAAAAAAAAGGATTGGTTTTGAAAAATCAAAACCAAAGATATGCCTAAGTAAACCTAGCCCTCGAAGCGACCACCACCGTATTTTGCTGAATGAAAACACCAGCAGCTGTCATCGGGGTGAGCAAGAAGGTTAGCACAGTACTCGCATTCGTAGAGCTTCGGAATGTACTTGTCGCAGTCATCAAAAGGACAATGGGACACACCACAGTGTCCACACTGAACATCACCCTTACACTCATGGTCTCCGCAGCAAGCGCACTCGCAAAACCCCTTACACTTTTCAGGGGTCTTACCGCACTTGTTACAGTTTCCAAATTCGTTGGGGCAAAGGTGGATCAGTACGTGGGAGTCATCGTACTCAAGGTTGTATGACAAACAAGAAGTTCCGTCACAACCGAGAAAATTAGATGGGTTGGCGTGAGTTCCGCAGTTATCACAAATTTTCATAGGTGCGCCAGTGAAAGCCGGAATTGAAAACTCCGACAAATCACAGTCACAACCAGTCTCTTCGTGACACTTGGGGCAACGGCAAATCTCTTCGCAGAGACCCTTTCCACAATGGCGACAGATACAAGACCCATCGCACTCTTCGTGAGAAAGAAAGCATTTTTCACAATGCCCAGTTCCGTCGTCCCTGAAAATACACTCGTCCTTGGTCTTCCCGCAAGAACAGATGAGCATACCAATCAAAGGCAGCTCTAACGAATCATCATCTTCCACACCCACACTCTCTGCCGCGCAGACACACTCGAACTCACCGCATTCATAACACGGTACAACAGAGTCGGTGTAAACCGGTCCTGGGTTGTTCAAGCCTTTATTTGCGCACTCAACACACACAAACACGTCACAATCGCAATTAAGCGGAATAGAAACGGAATCCATTTCTAGAGGTGCCAAAAAATATGATGATCTTATGGCGTACTGATATTTTATTATAATAAAATTAATCAATTTTTAAAGAAGGTCACCATCTTCTTTTGCTATTTTTGATATAAAAAAATAAAAAATTATTTTACAAAACACAAGAAAACTATACCTAACACTAAAGCTAAGAAGAATCGCATGATGTTTTAATCCAAGCACTTGGAGCACGTACAATCAGAAGGACAAACAACAGAATGAACAGCTTCGCCAGAACACTCACACTTACCACAGATAGAACAAGGACTAATAACAAAGCATTCGCGCATACCACATCGTTCACAACGACATTTACCATTACAGTAAATTGAGGCACACTTGAAGCATTCGACACTAATCCGACTGTTGATTCCGTAGCAAATGTGGCATCGACAACGCCGATTACAATCATCGCAAGTACAATCGCTTGGACACGTGGCAGTACCATAAATGGTACCCTCGCAAGTAAAAGTTCCAGGGGCAGGCTTAGCCTCACCACTCTTCGAGATAGGAATTTCGAGACAATGAGGACACGTGCATGTACCAGGGTTTTCACAACAGGGGCATTGTCCATCACAATAGGAAGTGCAGTTGACGCACTTCTCCTCGCAATGAACACAGTCGCAATATACATGGTTTTCACAGCAAGCACACTCACCAGTACAATCAGAAGGGCAAAAGCACTTCGTCATCTTGCACTGTTCACACAAACACTTCGAAGAATCGAGACAGCAAGGGCACTGTCCAGTACAATCAGGAGCACAAAGAGAGCACTTGACGCACTTGGAACAGCTGCTCGTCGAAGACGAACAGACCCGGCAATAACCAGCAGAGTGGTCACAACCGTCATGGCATACCAAACAGGCAGCCCGGTGGAGGGAGTCATGCACAATACCGCAATCGCAAACAATATCCGTGTTGAGAACACAGGCAAGCTTACCACCGTGACACTTACACTCACAATCATTGATGATACAATCATCCCCACCGCAGAAATTCTCGCAAACGCGAGTAGAAAAGACAACAGTCGTCATCTTATTGATATTATCAGTTATTTATATTACCGACAATAAACTTTTAAAAAAAGGATAAAATTCAATTTTGATTCTAAATATTAATCTAAAATTACTAAAAAAGCATAAAAATCATATAAATTGTCTAAATTATCTAAATTATCTAAATTATCTAAATATAATCAATGATTTGAGTTTCATTAATATTATTATTTAAATTACAATAAGGACATTTTATTATATTACTTTCATCATCTTCTTCAACAATATCTTCATTATGAAAATTTGTATTTTTCATTTTTAATATTTGATAACATTCATAACATGTAACTGAATGATGACATTTATTAAATAAAACCATATTTTCTTTATCTTCAAAACAAATTAAACATTTTTTACTAATAAATAATTTATTTTTGGAAGTAGAAGAATTCATTAGATTATTTATTTTATCAATTTTATAAAGTAAATTAAAACATTCACTTAGTTTTGGTGTCATTAAGTCATAAATAGAATGTCCATTTGAATTTGTAAAAGTAATATCTGACCCATATTTAATTAATATCATCATAATTGAAATAAGATAGTAATGATTATTATTATAAATATTTTGAGATATATTTAATAATGGTGTATTACCACATATATCACATATATTGGGATTTGCTCCAGCATTTAAAAGTGATAAAGTTTTATTCAAAGTATCATCATCAATATAACTACAAGCATAATTTAATGCTGTTTGATTTAAACTATCAACTATATTAATATTAGAACCATTATTAATTAAAATACTTATAATTTGATTTGTTAATATATTTTCATCAACATATTCATTATAGTTATATATGATATTTTTGATTTTTTTGTTTTTATTTAAAGAATTACACGCATACATTAAAGCTGTAGTTCCTTTCAAATTTTGAATATTTGGATTAACATTAAATTCAAATAAAAGATTAATCATATTTAGATCTTTATTTAATACTGCTATCATTAAAGGTGTTAAGTCTTCATCGTTTACATCATTTTTATGGAATGTATTATTTTCATAATCAATTTCCAATAACATTTGTGTAATATTATATAATGAATTTATTACAGATAAATGTATAATATAATTTTGATTATCATTAAAAACTTTATTTTTCTCGAAATTTATTATAATTTTGGCTAGATTAATATCTTTATTTCTAATACAAAATGATAAAGGTGTGTAACCAATATTATTTTTAATATTAAAATCTATTCCTAATTCTTTGAAAAATATAAATAAATCCAAAACTTGTTCATATGAATACCTTCTATTTTCTTTGATGAATGAAGAGATAATATTATACTGATTATCTAAAATATCTTTGAAATTTAAATTTTTCAAAAAATTTTTTATTTCAATAATATTTTCTTCTGTTAAAAGTTGATGAAATAAATTATTATTATATATGTTAACAATTTTATTGATATTAATTTTCATGTTAAAATTTTGATTTATTTGAATATAATTAAAATAATTATCATTCATATTTATACTGTATTTGGGAGATATACAGATTTATTATTTGTAAAAGTAATAAAACTTATAAACTAATCAACTAATTACGAAAGATATTAAATTTATTCAATTTTTGTTTTCATAAATCTGTTACGAAAGGTGTCATAAAGATTGAATAAATTGATTGAAGTATTATAATTAAATTTAGACCTGTTCTAAACCAATTAATTTCATATCTTAAACTTTTTATAAAACTATATATATAGTATATTAAAAATCCGACTTCTACTGCTTTTAATAATAAACTAATATTAATACCGAATATCAAAAAATCATTTTGTGATTCTGGTTGAGGTTGAGGTTGAAGTTGATTTCCATTTTGAACACCTTGATTAATATTATTTCTTCTATTATTTAGATTGTTTTGTAAACCATTATTTATTAAATTATTATTTCCATTATTGATTGTTTTATTAAAATCATGGTTCAATTCATCTAATATTTTAGGTGTTAATTCTTTTTCTATCCTTTCTCTTTTAAATTTATTTGATAATTCAATATTTTTTTCTGGTCCATATAAAATATCAATTATATTTGAAAATAATTTATTTTTTTTAATTGGCATAAATAATTTTAATCGACACATTGGACATTCTTTCAATGGTATTACACATGAATAACAAAAGGTATGTTGGCAAAATAATGTTACTGGTTCAAATAGAAAATCTTTACATACATCACATTTACATAATTCATCAATGTTTTCTTTTTTTATTTCATTATTTTTTGTCTCTACATCTATGTCTTTTTCTGTTTGTTTTTCTTTTTCTTTTTCAATAGATTGTGTAGTATTTATATTTATATCTGTTTCCATAATAATATTTATTACCTAATATTTATTATCTAATATTTATTTTTTATTAATTATTAGAATTTTTATTATTATTAACTACGCAAAATTTTACTTTATTAGATTAAATTTATATAATATAATTTGGTAAATTTTCTATAAAAAAATGTTCATTCGTAATGTTAAAATTATTATTTTTACCATTAATTACATCTCTCCAGTTATTTTTTATAATTTCTTCTTTAATTGATTCTTCCTCTGTTAATTTAGGTTGATTTTTATTTATTTCTAATTCTCTTTCTTGGTATTCCTCAGGAAATAATTCAACAATTAAGTCATGTATTTTAAAATTATGAACCGGAGGTATAAAATAAGAAGTTTTACATGAAGGGCAATTTTTAAAATTTGTTTTAAGTATATAATTTTTCAAACATGATTTACAAAAATTATCTTGACAATATAAAGTGACAGGATAATGTAATATTTTTTTACATAATGTACACGATAAACATGCTTTTAATTTATTTTTTTTTTCCTCATTCATCTCAATATTCATTTAATATTTAATTATTATTATTTATTTTTATAAAAATATTTTTATATTTGTTTTATAACTCATTATAAATATGAAAACTTATTAAATTTATTTTATATATTTTTTTTCTTTTCAGAAATTAAAAGATAATATCGTTTACCATTATTATATAAAAATATAAATAAAATGAGTGAAGATCCTAAATGTTCAAATGATATATATACTCAAATGAATTATCAAAAAGTTAGAGAAGATAACTTAAAAAAAACTGGTGAATTATATCAACGTTTATTAACAGAATATTCATCAGTTTATTCTAATTATTTGAAAGCTCAATCAGACGCAATTGGTAATCCTTCAGACCCATCTTTACAAAATCAGAGTGATGCTACTAAAGTTAAAGATACTCCAATCATAATCGATTTAAATAAAAAATTAGTAGATGTTGAATCTGCTTTATTAGATAATAATAAAATTATATACCAAGATATACAAGAACAAAGTAAACAATTGGAAATTGATAATAAAGAAAAGGAAATGATTGAAAATAAAATTAAAAAACTTGAACAAGCTACTAAATCAATGGAGGATTACAGTGCCACTGGTTTAAATAGTGTTGAAGATATTAATAAACAATTTCATATTGTTACTTTTTGGTATTATTTTATGTTAGTGTTAAACTTAATAATCTTTATTGTTTTTTGTTACTTCTTTTATAAGGTAATATCAACATCAACATTATAAATATATTATTTTTTTATTGATATTTTTTTTTCTTGATTATTTTTCTTGATTATAAGTAATAAAGAATAAAATGACAACTCCAGTTCCTACACAAAGTCAAAATTCGGAATTAGATAATCAATTAAAAGCCCAATATTCTGGTTTAACAGAAGAATTAAAATCATATTTTGATACAAAACAAAAAAATTTTTTGGATTCTTCAAAAGGTAGTTATCCTACTCCAGATAGTTATTATAAAGACAGAGGAGAATTTTTAATAAATAATAAAATAGATGATTTAGATACTCGTCGTAGAGAAATTTGGGACTATTTAAAGAATGAATTTAATACAAATACTAAAGAAAAATATTTAAATGCTAAAATGATGAGTCAAAACAAGAAAGAATTAGTTAGACAAAAGAAAACATTAGAAGAATACAAAAAAAAATATGATGAATTAAGAGATGAAAAGAATACATACGGAAGACAAAAAGAAATCGCATTATACGAATATCATCGTAGAAATGACCAATTATTCATCATGAAAATTATTGGATTAACATTAATAATTTGCTTAATATTAACAGTTTTAATTGATAAATATTTACCATATGAAATTGTATATGTTATTTTAGTTGTATTTATATTATTAATATTATATATTATATACTACATATACTTAAAGAACCCAGGTCGTAGCAGCCGTAGATGGGATCATTTATACTTTAAACAACCAGATGAAGATATTACAATGAAAAATATTCCAGATGATTTTGATTTCGATAAATTTGATAAAAAATTAGATAATGAATTTGGAAAATATTTAGATAAATGTAATTCTGTTCCTACATCAACAACATCTCCTACTACAACAGCTACAACAACACCTACTACATCTACAACTTCTACACCATCTAGAACACCTTCAGCATAATAATTTAATAATTTTATGATTTTATAATTTTATTTTTAAGTATTCAAATTAAATTTGATATAATCAAAATATAAAAATAATATAATAATTAAGATTTAATATAATTAAATATGAGTTTTCTAGATACATCTTTTACAGAAATAACAAAAAAAGATTATCAATTTGCTTTTGATAATGATGATATACAATTTATTAAAGACCATCAAGACTATAATTTTTTAGAGTATGATACTATCCTAGAATACTGTATTATTAAACAATTACCATTGATTTTTGAATATTATCTGAATCAAGACATTAAATTAAATAAAAGACAAAATGTATTATCTAAATTACATATTTTTATCAATCTATCTATAACACATTCAAAAACTAACCAACATTTTCTTTTATTGTTGGTAGATAAATATTGTAAAACATCATTATATGATATCAATCAAATATATCCAGATTATAATTCTATTGTAAATTATACTCATCTAAATTTGGCTATTTTTGAAAAAAATATCAAATCTATAATTGTTCTATTGGAATATGGTTCTAGAACTGATATTATGTATCCAATCGATAATCTAACACCAATTCATTTTGCTACTCTTTTAGGTCATCAAGCTACATTAAAAATTTTATTGGACTTTTCTTCTAAAGAAATAATTAATAAATGTACAAAAAAATTAGAGACACCTTTACACTTAGCTATTTTAGAAAATGACTTATCAATAATTAAATTATTAATTGAGTATGGTGCTGATATTAATCTAAAAAATAAAAATGGATGTACAGCATTAGATGTAGCTAGGAATATGGAAAATCAAAATAACACAACAAAAGAAATTATAGATTATTTAATTAAAAATAAAGGAATCCAAACTTTTAATTATTTTAGATTATAATTTTATTTATAATTTTATTTTTAAGTTTAAAATTTTTTTATTTATTATGTTTTTTATAATAAATATGTCAAAATATTGGGGAAATCGTCAATGGTATTGGTATCATACACTTAGTTATACATCACCAGAAATATTATCAAATACCGATAAAAAATTGTATACAGAAATTATTTATTTAATGACAAAATTATTACCATGTCCAATATGTTATGGACATTTCGTTGATTATCTTAAAAAAAATCCAATTGATTTTACGGATCGGAAAACAATGATTGAATGGTTTTTTACAGCTCATAATTTTGTTAATTCTTCTTTAAAAAAAAAGATTCTTACAAAAGAAGAGGCGGATGATATATATATTAAAAATGATTCAAAGGAATTAGACTCTAATTATGAATTAAAAACAATAAACCATTCTTATCTTAATGAGTTTATTAAATATCATGCTGAAAGAGCTATTTATAACTATGGTCCATATGTATATGTAGCAAAATTAATAGAAAGATTAATTCATATTTATCCATGTAAACAATGTAGGGATGTTATTATAGAATATAATAAAAAAAATCCAATAAGAATATTAGGAACCAACCCAATAACTTTTCGTAAATGGTATTTTAATTTTTTTGATAAACAAAATTTAAGCAATCATTTTACATATAATTGGAAAAATATAAGTTAAAAAAATTCTAATTTATTCTTTTTTAGTTATAAATATAAATTTATTAATTAGATAATTAAAGTCTGATGAATAATTTAAATATGAGTACAAATATTACTAAAAATATTGATGCTTTGAGTATTAATATATCAAATGCTTTTAAAAAAAAATATCAAGATATTGATGCTAATCATTATGCCCCTTCATTTATAAAAGATTTTATTATTAAATCTAAATCTGATTTTACTACTCAAGATGGTGTACAAAAGATTATTTCTAGTATAACTAAAACATTAAATTCTTTTAGAGATAATACAAATAAAGAAAGGCAGACGAAAGGTGTTGTTGATTTTTCTATTAATCCAGCATCACAATTAAAAACAAAACCAATACCCCAACAAAAATTAGTAGCTCCAGTAAAAAATGATATTCAGTATAATAAAAATACAAATGGACCAAATACAAATATGAAAACAGAATTTTTAAATAAAAATCCATTAATAATTGATTCTGGAATGGTTTCAAATACAATCAATCAAAAAAATAATCAAAATGTTTATTTAAGTCATATAGAATCTAATAATATGGAATATAATCCTTACAAAGGTTTACCAGGACAAGCAAATCAACCAGAAAATAATTTATTATCTTCATTAAGTAATTTACCTACTGAAATAAACAATTCAGATAGATTCATTTTAACAGATAAACAAAAAAATTTGGTTAAAGAAGAAACGAGTGAATGGATTTATTATTTAGTAATTGATAGTAAAGATCGTGATATGAACAGTTATAAATCACCAAATGAATATACCATACGTTTTTCACCACCTTCATTTAGTAATAATGAAGTTAGACAAGGTTATGTAGATAGAATTTTACATAATGTCAAATCAATTGAATTAGTAAAATGTGCCTTTCTAGATACATCAACATCACCTGATTCAAGTGATTTTAATAATATTGACCCAGCATATATTATATTAGAAGTTGAAGAATTTGGAACAAACCATAATGGAACGAATCAATTTCATAACAAATCTTTAGCTATTTTAGATTATTTTACAAAACAAGGAAAATATAAATATTATAATGTTGATTATAATAACCATGCTATGATTAATAGATTTAATCCACGAGTTACAATTGATAAAATGACAATTAGATTTAGATTACCTGATGGAAGTTTATATAATTTTGGAAATTCAAATAATACTAATCTAGCAACTGTTAATTACCTTCTTTTTAAAGTAAATGTAGTCCAAAGAGTGTTAGAAACTAATTATCTTAATCAGACAGATGGATAAAATTTTCATTAATTTTTCTTTATTTTAGCCTTTTTAATATGTATTTTATTAAAAAATTGAAAAAATAATTTTTATTAGATTTATATTACAAACACAACATTCAACAGCAGACAATGGCGGTTTCCCGCAAGGAGAGCAACGGTGCGTCTTTTGGCGCGCAGGGTGAGAGTGCGTCCGTCTTTTGGACGGGCAATGGTCTTTTCATTAAGACCAAGGAGACGACGGGTGAGCCCGTTACTGTGGCGGCAGTTGAGCCCGCTCCTGAGACGGCAGGTGAGCCCGTTACTGCGGAGGAGAAGAAGCTTGTGCTTACTCCTCGCAAACCCAAGCTTCCTACCCTTGCCGGGTGGGGAGTTGGTGGTGGTCGTCGCGGACAAGGGGCCAGCAATGGTTTCAAGTCTTTCTCGACCCGTGCTTCGACTTATGTCAGCACGAAGGAGGCCGTCAAGGCAGCGGAAGAGGTTCGTGGTGCCGCAAGCATCGACCTTTACGCTGAGGCCGAGGATGAGGATGAGTGGGATATGATCATCAACGGTTACGGGTCGAAGTCTACCCGTGATAACACCGAAGATGACGAAACCATTCACTTTACCTACCTGTGCCATGTTGCCAAGAACTTCGTCGGCTCTACCTTGGAGCAATTCATCGGCTGCCTTGCGCAGTACTCGATGATTGAGCCAGTCGACGATGATATTCTCGGTGAGATCGAGGGTAACATCACTGGGACCCGTCGTGTCCTTGACACTATCTTACTCACGATTCTCAAGGAAGACCAGTCCTGGGAGGAAAAGTGCGAGATTGTCATGGACGAGGCAGCCAAGGTGGATGCGTGGCTCGAAGAGCTTACCACCACTTTTGGCGAAAGCGCGAGCCGTTTCCTTCTAGTCAATCTGGAGAAACACCGTTCGGTTCTTGCGACTGCCGCCAAGGTAGACGAGTACCTTACGTTAAAGCTCGACAAATCCGTTTTTGCGAACAATGCTTTTAGCATCGATAACTTCCAGAAGAACGACCTCACGATGATTAACTTGTACGATGCCTCCCTTAAAAAGGCGGCTGACTACATGAAGTGTCTTCACGAGTCGATCTCCATGCCGGTCAAGTCGGCAAAGGAAGGTCTTACATCGATTAACAAGCATATTTCTGCAGGAACGTTTACTTTGGAGTCCCTTGTACTTACTGCTCGGAAAGCCATTACTCGGCTTTCGGCAGCGGTTATCTCGGTTGAGAACCTTTATGGTTCTGACTTTGTTGTCAACGAGATGAACGCAGTACTTGGGACCCTCGCGAAGCTTGAGCGGTACGATATCACCCCTCAGCAGATCTGCGAGGACATTGGCCAGCTTCACAAGCTGGTTGGTGCTCTTACGCGGTTCATGCCGGAGGTGCCTAAATTTGAACCACCCATGCCTCGCGACGGTCGGCAATACACATGTTCTTGTTGTAAGTCGACCAACCACGTGATTGCCTTCTGCCCTTTGACGCAAGTTAAGTGCAAGAAGTGCAAGTGTGCCGGTCTTCTTTGTAAGCCGAGCACCAACGACGTCGAGGGCGTCTGTGATCCTTTCGGAATCATGTCTCTCGTCACCCACTTCTTCTTTCTCGAGATTGCTAAGTTCTCGGTTTCAACCACCGATGAGCTTCCGTTCTTCTGCGAATTCAGCCGCACGATTGTCGACGTCACGCCCAAGATTTTTGGGAGCGTGGTGGCAATTCTGTTGGATGATAAGCGGCAGCGGTCTGCCGCTGCGGCGCCATTTGCCTTTAAGGAATCCGTTTCCTTCAACCGGGCAGTGGCTTCGCCGCAGTGTCAGGCATTTCTTCGTGCCCATCAAAAGGCAATCGCGGAGGAGCAATCCCGCCGTGAGGCTGCCCGCTTGGCAGACGAAGAGAAGCTTGTCGCAGAGCAATCGTTTTTCGAGTCCCTTCGTCAGAAGAACACTGTCGCGGTTGCTGCCGCACATGTTCAGAAGACGGAGGTGTTCGAGTGGGAGGCTCCCCGTGAAGTCCTCGCCATCACCAAGCGGCTTGCTGCAGCGGTGGAGGAGGAGACTAATGAGGTGTCAGACGACTCGGACGAAGAAGATGCTGACGAAGAGTTGGCCAACGATCCTACGTTCAAACGTGGTGGTACTAACCATGCTCGGTCCGTCCAAGTTGATGCGTACTGCTGGGGCGAAAATCCTTTCGGGGGTCGCTTTGGTAAGAATCACAAAGGTCGTGGCAAGGGACAGGGTCACCAATCCAAGTTTAGCAGCAATGGTGAGTAAAAAATCCTGATATTGTTACCTCGTAATGTATTAGGTGGTTTGATTTTGTTGAACTGTGTCCGTGAGCGCAGGAAGATAATATTAGATCTATGGTTTATATTTATAGTTTTCCCTTTTTGATAGTGTTTGTGTTTCCTTAATAATCATAAAACCAATAAAAAGGCGGTGTTCACAAGACACCACCATTTTTTATTTTTTATTATTTTTTATTATTTTTTATTATTTTTTATTATTTTTTATTATTAAATTGAAATTATAATATTATAATTTGATTTAAAAATGAAAGAAAAAAATTAAAACACCATATCTAAGCTTATTTTTTTTTAGTATTGTTATGATTTAATGTAAAAAATTTATGGCTAACTGGTAATTTTAAAGTTTTTTTATGACAGGTTTTCCCTTTATGATTTTTGCTCTTACAAGCTCCTGCTTTAAAACCCTCATAAAAAGTACATAATTTAGAAAAATTTTTATTTTTTTCATTTAATTTAGTATTAATTTGACAATTGATATTATATAACCATTTTAATAATGAATCTTGTGTAGTAATATGATTTTCAACAGGATCTTTATTAAATAAATCATTATAATATTTTCTGTATTCTGGACAAGGTATTACTTTACCTAAATAAGTAAAAAAAGTTACATACCCTGATGCTTGCTGAGGTGGTGGATTTTCAACACTGTAATTAAAAACAAGTGAATAAATAAAATCCCATCCAGGTAATTGACATTTAACATCCGCACATTCAGCATATTTTTCATTAACTTCTTTGAAAGAGGGGTTTGGTGTATCTAGAAAACCTTGACGTCTAAGTTTTCCATTTACTTTATTGTGAATTAAATAAACCCATTCTGTTAATTTTTCTCTTGAATCTAAAAAACCATGGACTGGTAAATTATTATGATATTTAGTAAAAGAATTTCTACAATATTTACATGGTAAAACATTGCCTAAATTACTATAAAAAATACCATAATTTAATTTTTCTTCAGGTGTAGGATTTTCTGGATATTGGTAGGCGATTTGATGTAATAATTTCCAACCAGGTGGACCCCAAAATCGTGTATCCATTTGTTAGATATTTTTCTTTATTTAATATTAAAATAGAA
>JACCDO010433764.1_pt1 | contig 14481 bp, 16 predicted proteins | sample 7446101 | NCBI WGS metagenome assembly JACCDO01 (sample SAMN15323440, study PRJNA562643) | freshwater metagenome | isolation source: river surface water | place: USA:Blue River Watershed | collected 2017-08-16
GACGGATCTTCTTGCCGTTGTTGTCCACGGCCTGACGGATCTGGATGAGCATCTGCTCAAGCGAGGTCTGCGACAGGTTAGCAGCAGTCGTCAGCAGGTTGCTGAAGGTGCCGTTGACGATGGGGTGCGAAGCGCTGTTCAGAGCCACGCCGTCGCCACCAGCGTACTGGCCGCCGGTGAAGGCGTTGTTCAGCACGTTAGCGGCAAGGGTCTCCTTGGTCTCAATCAGGGATTGAGCAAGGTGACGGGCGTACACCTGACCAATACGGATGTGGTCGCCGTCTTCCACCAGCACTTTGGTCAGCGCGAACGCCAGACCATATACGTTGTAAACGTAGCGCTTGAGGAACAGCACACCACCTTGTTGGTACGTGACCGGAGTGCCGTCAGGCATCTGCGGAGCCGCACCAAAGCCGTACAGGACCGGCTCTTCGTGGTAGTTGCGAGGAATGCCTTCTTGTTCGCGGAACACGCGGCTCCACTCGTCGGCACGCTGATCATAGACTCCGTCAAAGCACTCGTTGAGGATAGGCTCAACGATGGAACGAAAGTCTGTACTACGCATCGGGGCTGCCATGATCTAGCCTCCTTAAATGGCGTTCACGGACGCATTAACCTGCGACTCGTTGATCGTTACTCGCACAATCGTGTACGAATCGCCCCAGTCATTGCCGGGGTACGGGGCCAGATCACGGATGAGCATCTGAGCACTGTTGCCCGCGCCCGCCAGAGTGGTGGACAGCGTGCAAGCAGACAGGCCCGTGGTCGTGGAACCAGCGGTCGTGTTGCTCAGATCAGCCATATCGCCAACCGAGGACTGGGCCAGAGAGCCGTCAGCCTGAATCTCGTAGACGATGTTCGGATCGTTGTAGAAGTAAGCCACGCACGAACCAGTCTGGTAAGCCGTAGAGGCAGGCCAGTAGTTCGACACGCGACGACGGCCGGTGGTGTCAGTCCACTCAACGCCCGCGAAGGCGCCGACGAACGATTGACCAGCAGCAGCCGGTTCAATATTGCCACCAGTCACGTATTTGACCGGTTGGCCCTTGAGGATTGCCGAGCTATAGCCCGACACGATACCGCCAGCCAGCGCCTGAGCGCGATCCAGACCAGAAGGGTGGAACGCAGGACGCAGACCAAACGGAGCGTTAGTTGCAGACATTGTCTTGCTCCTATTAAGAATTAGCCCTCAAAAATGGGGGCACCATTGGTTTGCTGTTGATCGAACCTGTCCATACCCGCTTCCAACTGCACAAGCCGCTTTCCGCTGCTGTCCCGCGCACCCTGAAGATTCTCCACTTGGATTCGGATTTTTTCCTCTTCCTCGCGGGGCTTCTCATAGTGCAAGTGCGTCATGACCTCTTGGTAGACGTCCATCGGCAACTTGAACAACAACATCTCATTGCAGGCAATGTACCCAACGTGCTCGCCAGCCTTGACCCGATAGTTGTCGAACCCGGGATACTCATCCGCTTTCACGGGAACGTACCCAAGCCGCATTCTCTTGTCGATGGTGTCGTATGCGTTGGTGGTGGAGAGCCAGCACAAATGCCATCCCGGGATTTCGGGGACTTTGGGCAGGGCCGATTGCGTCCACTCGTCGCTCCACATCTTTCGACGCTCCTGCGAACTAGCGAACTTTTCCTCAGGGGGACGGCGGGGAGCATCCTCGCTTGCGCGATCATTGCGACCACCGGCCTGAAGGGATTTTTTGAGACGAGAATCCATTTTTAGCTCCTGTAACCTTGGTTCTGACGCGCTTCCATCGCATAACGCTTAATCATCTTGTTGCGCTTTTCCGGGTCATCCCAGAAACCCGCATCCTTCATCGCCCGAACTTGCTCGGGAGACAAAGTGAAGGTGTTTTTACCACCTGCCCTTGCGGCTGATTCGCGTCCTGATCCGGTCACGATTCCTCTCGGTTTACTCCGCCGACTTGGATTCTCGTCGGTGTTTTCATTGTATCGGTGAGAAACGTATTTCTGCAAGCGGTTATCCAACTCATCCCAATATTCTGGGGAAGTGGGATCCCAACCCTCGGCGGTTAGGCTTTCATCCACCTGCTTGGCAATCTTGCTGTCCAAATCCCGGCCATCGGGCTTAAACCAAGGATTGCGCTCCATCCAGTCCGAAGCCATCTTTTGAAGGCGGGGATCGGGGAGGTTATTTTCTTGGCGGGGCTGGGCAGCCTGTTTCTTCAGGTTTTTCAGGGCTTCGGCCTGCTGGCGGGCCTCAAGCCACATCTCCTGAGCCTTAGCCATGGCGGTGCCGTCTCGGGACTCGGCAGCCTCGCCCAGCTTCAGCTTGGCGTAGTTAATCCGCAGTTCGGAGTCCTCAATGGCCTTATCAATACGGGCCAGATCAGCCGAATGGGTTTTGCGCTCTACCACCGACAGGCGCTGAATAAGCTCCTGATTCTGGCGCTCCAGCATCTGGAGTTTCAGATCCTTCTCGGCATTGGTCTGGCGCACCAGTTGCTTCTTGGCTCGGCGGCGCTCCCGCTTGGCAGCGCGAAGGGCCTCCGTGTCGTCCGGGTGGTCATCGTCCGCGTCCGCAGGGCCGCTATCGGCAGCCTCTACCGGCTCAGACCTGTCCTCTTCCTGCTCCTCAGCCTGAGGGTTAGGAATGCTCTCCGGAAGGTCAACGACGGCGGAACCATCCACCTCTTCCTTGACCTCAATTACATCGTTTTCCTTGACTTCTGTGTTCATGTATCACCTCAGATGAAAGCACGCATTTCAAGGGGATTGCAGGTGACCTTGGCGATGATTTCATGGTCGTTCAGGATCATGAACAGCGCAGGGTCTTCCAGATCGTCATCCCCGGGAACCTTCACTTCCCAGCGGTCTCCGCCCCACTTCGGGACGCGGATGTAGTCGCCAGCCACGCACCAAGAGCCTTCAGGCCAGCCTTGCATGGTGTCGCGGTTTTTGAAGGCAAGCGGACCAATCTCAATGACTTTCGCCACCATGTTGTTCCACTTTTCGGTTTCCTTGGTCTCCTCGACCAAGATAATCCCGGCTGCGGTTGCTTTCTTTTTGGTGCGGCGCAGTTGCACAAGGATTCGCCCACCAAGAGGTTTTGCACCGGGGTCTACACTCGGGAATGCCCAAGCAATGTCAGCGTCGCTAAACGCTTCCGGCTCATTCATTTTCATCGTCTTCTTTCAAAAGATCGTTGAGAATTTCCAAGGCTTCTTTAAGCCCCGAATAATGACCAACCATGCGCTGATAAGCCTCCCAAGATGCGGCATTTCCATCCGCAAGGGACAGGCGTATTTCAGCCTGACGAGACTCTATCGCGCCGATTAGGTCGCCAAGGGTTTTCATTTCTTCTTAGGCTGCGTCAGCGCTCCTCCTTTTTTCTGTTGCGGGGCTTGGCCGCCGCTCTTCAGGGAAGAGCCGTCCAGCTTCTCGCCAGCAGCGATGCGCTTATGCAGCGGCACGCCTTCGTTGTGGTACGGGTTGGTCGCCATTTCACACTCCTAGGTTGCGTTGTGCCTCGTTTTGGAGGCGGATTGCAGTCTCGTACTGCTCGGTTTGCAGCTTTGCCGCGTCTCGCGTCAACTCCGCAGATTTAATGCGCTCTTGCGTCAGGTTGTCGTTGGCGTTGATCGCCACATCAATCTGTTTATCAACCAAGAACTTGTCGTTCTCGTTTTGCAGACGCGCCGCCTCTAGTTGGGCCTGCTGCTGCACCTTCTGGGTCTGGATCTGCATCTCGGCCTGATCCCGCTGCGCCCTGCGCTGCGTCTCTGCCATGCTAGTCTCCATGAGCACCTGAGCTTCAGGCGGCAACTGGGGCTTCGGTGCCATCTGTTGCATGGTCTGGATCAGTTGCTGAAGCATCGGGATGATCTTGGCAAAGGCGCCCTCAACGTCCATCTGGACATGCTGCGAGGCCAAGGCGTACATCTTGTCAATCTCAGAGGTAAACCTCTTGTTCTTGTACTCCTCTTCGCTGATGTCCCGGTTGTTCATGGCCTTCATCACGTAACCGTTCATGCGGTTCAGATACCACATGGACATATGCTGCTTGATGTGATCTAGCGCCTTGGGCAGATAAGTCGGCCCAATGATCGGGTTCATGCCAAAAGCCGGACTCAAGGCGAAGTCCAGATGGCTCTGGATGTGTGCCAGATGGTCTTGCTGCTCATAGGCGAAGGCAGGCTCACCCATAACCATGGATACGTTCTCTGCCGCAGCCGGTTTTTCCTCAGGAGACGCCGTATTGACCAGCAATTCGTTGGCGCCGGGGATCTTTAACTGCTTCAGGAAGCGCTGCTCCACCGCCAGACGGTTGTAGAGGTCAGGAGCGTCCTTAGAACGCTGCAAAATGGCCTGCATTTGGGCCATTCGCTGCGTTTCCGAGAAGATATTGGGGTCGGACACCGGCATGATGTCCGAATTGCGCTGGAAATCCTCCTGAGAGATTTCCAAATCCGCAACAACCTCGCCTTTTCGCTGATCTTCCAGATACCAGCGGTTCAAACGGCCCAAAATCTTCAGAACTCGGCTCTGAGAATCGTGCAAACGGGCGTGAATTGCTGAAAAAACAGCCGCGCCCTGCTCAATCAGCGCCTGAGTGGTGCCAACAGGGGCTTGAGCGGTCACATCGGCGATCTTTTCCTCTGCCGTAGTGACAACTCCACGCGCCGCCTTGTCCAAATAGCCCACCAACTGGAACAAAACCGGGCTTGGCGGGTTAAACGGCATCGGCATGGCGATCTTGCGGATGTCATCCACCCCCGGAGCGGCTTCAATCTCGGCCACTTGGGTCACATCCACCTGCTGAGACTGCCCAGAGAGCTTGGCTCCCTTGAGTTTGAGCATCGTCGCAGCGTTGTTGATGTGCGCGGAGTCCAGCAGAGCACGGATACCGCCCGTCAAAGCAGCCGAAAGGCCGCCAATCAGGTGAGGCAGGCCAATGGCATAGGCGCCTCGCCACGGGATGAACTTGAATTCAACCACCCAGTCCAGCTTGGACATGGTTTCGTCGCCTTCTTCCCAGTTCCGATACAGGCCGACAACCTCGTTTTCCAGCTTGTCAACCATCAGGATGTAGGGCGCGGTCTCGCCTTTGGAGTGCTTGTCGTCCTCAAGCTCCAGCCAGCAGTAGATGTGATAGACGGTGCGCTCCCCGTCCTCGTTGTCCTGCCACTTGCGGCCCTCAATCTTGTTGTTGGCCTTCTCAGCCTTGGACTCGTCGGGCTGCATCGTCGCCCGGATCATGTCAATGTCGCGGTACAGGCCCGTGCGGATGCGGCGCTTGAACTCCCACTCGGTCAGCACATGGACCTCGGTGGCCCGCTGGGCGGTGTAGAAGTTCGTCGCAGCGAAGGGAACGATCACCCGGTCAATGGGCAGGAACTCCGCGCAGGGGCGCTTGCGGTCCTCGTCGTACCAGAGCTTGAGGTACTGGCTGCCGCCCAGAGGCAACTGGGTCAGCATCTGCTCCATCTCGTCGCGGAACTCCTCAATCTGCTCCGTCAACTGCCAGTTCATGTAGTCGCGCTTGCGCTCGGCCTTGACCTTCTTCTCTTCCTCAATCTCGCCAAGGATCTTGATCCGCACAGGGCCATCCGGCGGGAACATCTCCTTGATGGCGCGGGAGGCAAAGTCCACGCAAGCCTCAGCCATGACAGGGTGAACCACCTTGGAGGCACCCATGAAGGTGGCGCCGCCGGGGGCGTCCTTGCCCATGCCGGTGCGCTTCAGGCCCTCTTCGTACTGCTTGTCCCGCTCCTCGCGGGCTTCCTTGTCGTTCTCAATCAGGTCCGTATAGCGCAGCGCCATGGAACTGAGATCTAGCGGGTCAAGCCGCTCGGCAAGGTTCTCGTAGAACTCCTGATCCTCTAGAGGCCCTTCGGTCTCCATCTTGACCACTGCCGAGCCATCAGGAAGCTCCTCAATTTGCGCCTCATCGTCTGGAAGCTCAAATTCCATCTCCTCTTCTTGAGGTTCGTCGGGAATACCGGAGACAAATCGCCCATATTCCGGATCAATGGGGAATTCAGTAGCCATCTTGTGCCTTCATGAGTTCAAGCCGCATTGTGTCAGGATTATCCGAGAAGTTAACCTTCTGCGGCTCCTCTTGCTCTGACAATTGCGTTGCACCAATTCCTGTAGGAATGCCGACTTGCTGATAAAGCGGCAAACCCTTTTGGGTTATGTCTTGCCGCATTTGCGGGGTAATGTCAAAAGAATGCAGCGGGACATAAAAATCTTGGGCGGCATTTTGGTTCTTTTCAAGAAACTCGCTCCAAGTAATTCGTCCCTGCATGTATTCTTCACCAAACGGATAACCAATAACGGACGATGAATCTTTGGGAGGATTTGGAATCCTCATTTCAGATACCTGCGCTCCGTATTGCTTGCCGTAGTTGTTCAGGTAATCGGGCAAAATTTTGTCGTAGAACCCCTTCATCCCCTCGCCGCCGATCTTGAGGCCGTCCCCGAAAAGTTCGCGGGGGAACATCTCCTCAACGTCCTCCGCGCCAGCGGTGTTGATGGTTTCGACCGCGTTCATCCTGTCGGCAATCTCTTTGCCGAACATCTCCTCAACTTGCTTTAGCGTTGCGCCGTTGCGATCAAACTGATCGTTGTCGCTGTCAAAGACGCGCACTTGAAAATCGAAAGTGCCGTCCGGGTTCTTGTTAAATTCAATGCGCTCAACCCGCTTGCTCAGGTCATACCGCTCGGCTTGCTTGGCGCCCGGGGTGATGGCTAGGCGGTCGTATCCGTTCTCAGCGGCGTAGTTCAGCAGCCGCTTCATTGTCAGTTCGTGCCAGTTCTTCTTGAACGGGGCGTCAGGAAGCGCATCCGTCTTCATTGCTTGCGGATCGGGCAAGTCCTCATACGCTTTTCGAGCCTTCATCGCCTCAGGCAATTCGCGCATCCAAACATTCGTGTATCTGTCACGCAGCGTCTTAATGCTTTCCTGATATTCGGGCGGAGCCTTTTGAAACTCAAGGCTATTTATTTTCTTTTCATACTGGAAAACATTACTTTTAGCCGCACGAACCTTTTCTTCTGCCTCGTCCATGATCTTTTTGGCCTCGGCTCGGCGGCGGGCAGCCTCTGCTAGTTGCTCAGTTAATTCAGGGTTTTGGTAGCCCTTCTTGCGCCCTTGCTGGTGCCAATCAGACTGAATCTCCTCAATGTGCAGGATCTTCTCGCCATTAGGGCCAACGCGGTCGCTCACGCGGGCATGGGCTAGGACGTTGGGCTGATCCCAATGGGGGGAATAAAAGTCTTTGACACCAGCCTGATCAGCGATTTTGACGGCCTCGTCATACGCTGCGCGTCCCATGTTTTTTATGGACGGTCTGTTGCTTGGCAACTTTAGCAAAATCTCGCGGTAGTTCTCGCCACCGGGAATGGTGTAGTCCTGAAACTTGGCAGGCGACTCATCCTGAGGCAGGCCAGCATCAATGCGCCTATCCATGAGCCGGTAATACTCTTGGCGCTCCGCCGGGTTCAGGTTCTGAATCCCTCGATTCTCCAGAAGATCCAAGCGGATACGCCAGTCATCTCGCCCGCCGAGCACCTCTTCCTGAAGTTTCGGCGGCGGGTTCTGCTCCAGAACCTTTTTGACCTCAGCCTTGGTGGTCTTGCCCATGGAGGGCAGCACCTTGTCTAGCTTGCGGTCCTTGATCTCTTGCGGCTTGACGCCGAGAGTCTTCTCTAGTTCCTTCAAGAACTCGGCGCCAGTTCCCTTCTCCCGCTTGAGGGCGTCTAGCGCCTCGTCGGTCTTGGAGAAGAGCTTGCCAAGAACCTTGAACTTGCTCACAGCGGGCGCTCCTCAATGATCAGGTCATCGCCAGAGATGCCGCTTACCGCACCGCCTTCTGCGTAGCCCTTCTTCTGAAGATCGGTTAGCAACTCCTCGGTGATCAACTGCACAGGCGGATGCCCTCGGGTGTAGTCCATATATCCCGGAGTGCGGCCCTTCTCGCGCATCGTGCGCTCAATGAAGTCGCGCATCACCTCTTCCCGCGGCACAGGGGCAAACGTCTTGCCCAAGTCCTCGCCTTGCAGAATGGTTGGGAAGGCTGGGTGGAGATCTGGGCGCTCCACAATGCCGCCGCTCAAGGTGAACATGCGGTTGCCCAAGGCGCCGCTCGGGGCCTCTAACAGCGCAGGATCGGTCGTGTGACGAATAACCTCGTCATAGTCAATGATCTGCCCTTTTTTGCCACCAACGCCCATGCCGCCCATTAGGTTAGATGCTACGGCTCGGCGGTCAAAGGTGTCGGCAACCTTGCGGAAATCAGGAGCGAGGATGTTCACATCTTCTGGGAAGATCGGTTTGCCCTCTTTGTCTACAGCCATGCGGAGGCGGTCGTTGATCTTGACTAGCAGATCGGGATCAAGGTTGCCTTCTTTGGCGGACTTCTTGAAGAGCCTGTGGAGTTCTTCAAACACCATCTTGTTGGACTGGTGCTGCGTCGGCGTGCCGATCATGGTGGTCATCACCGGCTCGGCGCCGAACTCCTTCTTGGCCTTCTGGTAGCCGCCCAGAATCGTCTTGGCCGTTGGCATCTGGGCCACACCCCACGCCGCCTCGGCTGCCTTGTATTCAGGCCGAGCATGCTGCAAGCCAGAGAAACCGGGGCCGCCTAGCCACTTGCCGCCAACCTTGGAGCGGTCGGTCTGGGTGATCAGCAGCGGACGCCCCTCCATCTCGCCCAGAGCCTCGGAAGCCTTCATGGCCGCCTTCTCTTCTTCCTTGGCGCCCTTGACCAAAGCCCTAAGTGCCTTCACCGCTCCACCGCCAGCCAACTCTAGCTTCATGGTGTCGGGGTTGTCGGAGAAGGAGACCTTGCCGCCACGCTTCATGCCTTCGGCGGGATCAACTCCAAGTTCACGAAGAATGTGATCGCCATATTCATCCTCCGTCAAATACTTAACGCCTTCAGGCGCCTCAACCCTTCTCAAGCCCGTGTTCTTCAGGTCGCCAACCTGAGACCACTGCCCGCTACGCACGAAGTCCTGCACATACGGCAGGTAGTCTTCCTTCGGGGCTAGGTTCTGCTTGCCTTTGATCTGGACGATTTTCGGAGGCGGAACAGTAACCTCTATTGGAGGCAATCCGTTTTCTGCTCTGAACATATTCGCCACATCCAAAGCCTCTTTCTTTTGAAAGCTTGGATCGGCATCTACTTTCTTTTGCAGCCAAGCGGTAAAGGCTCCGCCTTGATTCCGCCTATCATCGCGCAAGAAGTCAATGTAGGCTGAGTTGCGATCCGCATTATTCGGCTGCACCTCCACCGTGACATGCGGCTCACCCTTGGCGTCACGCAGAGAGTAGATGCGGGAGCGGCCCTCTAAGACATCGGGGCAGTAACCGCCGACGCAGTGGCCCATGGTCTCGCCCTCATAGGTCAGCGCATCCTCAAGCGCCTTCTCGCGCTCCTCGCGCTTCAGCAGGCCAATCGCTTCCTTCTCGGTGGCTCCGCTGCTGACCACACCGCCGTTCTCGTCAACGATGCGCCACATATCCACTTCGGGCAGATACTCTGACTTCAGCCCTTCCATCTTCGGCTCGGGCCTAGTCAACTCAACCCACTTGTACCCTTCCGGATACTCCTTATAGACCGGCATGCCTTCGGTCGCCTTGATCTTCGCCTCGGCCATCTTCTTCGCCATCTCTTGGTCGTACTCATAGGTACGCCGGACAGCCTGCTCCATGCTGACCTTGTTTAGCTGCTCAGGGCGGATACGGCCAGAGGCTAGGTCTTGGCGGAGTACGTCAACGATGTGGTCAAAGCCGAGTTCGCTGATTTCAGGCGCCCTTGATGCCGGAGTATTTATGGCGTAGACCCGCTCATTTGGGTCTAGTTTTGTGAGCCATGGATTTTGCTCAAGCACACTTGGATATGCCATCGCACTAGCCCTTGGGGCATTGATTGCCACATCGGATTCATCTTCCCATTGCTTTGCGAGCTGAGATTTGCCATATCGCCCGCCACCAGCAACTTCTCTCTTCTTCGCGGCTTTGGCGGCAGTTTCGTAGGAATAAGGCGTAAGAGGTCTATGACTTATCCCCTCCTCAGCCAACTTACGCACCGGGTCATCGGGCGTCGCCATCTGCTTCTTGATGTAGTTGGTGAGGTTGCTGTCAATCCATTTGTTCAGCGCAACCTCTTTTTCAAGGCGCGGCAAAGTCTCATTCTCTAGCCGAGCAACCGCCTCGGGCGACATCCCAGACTTGTACTCTGGCGTGAACAGTTCCCGAGCCTTCCTGAGTTCTTCATCAGCATTTGGTCGGTTTGCCTTTAGGGGCGCGACTCCCTTCTCCACGCTTCCCGTCAGCCAGTTGCCCCCGGGCAGCTTCACCACCCCACGCTGGGCGGCCAGTCCGCTGGGGCTGGGCATGGCAGCAGCACGCTCGGCCAGCCGCTGGGCGCCTTTCCCGGCCTCCAGAGCGCCTCGGGCAATCTTGGTAGACCCTAAGCCGCCAAACAGCGTGCCAAGGCCAGCAGCGGCGCTTCCCGATGGTTTGTCTGTTTTCCCCGGAAGCCAGTCCAGATAGAACTCAGAGGTCGGCAGGCGGGGCGTCTCGTCCAGCCCCGGCAGCATGCGGATCAGCCCTTCAATGTCGCCCGGGAGTCCGAGGGTGCCAGCAGCCCAGCCACGCAGGAGTTGCAAAGGGATGTCTTTGGCCGCTTCTGGGTCTTGCTGAGTACGTCTCTTGCGCTGAGTAGAGACCCCAAAGGCGGCGCGGCTTGCTTTGTCTAGTTCGGCTTGGCGCTGCGCCTCAATCTCGGAACGACGAAAGTCAGACTGCCCAAACAGGGCGTCCGCCAGTTTCTTGCCTTTTGAGTCGGGCATAAGGCGCCTCAGGAAATAATGGCTGCCCGATTATGCCGCCGTACTTTTGTCAAGTCCATTGGGCAAGTCCGGCATTTAATTGATTGGCAAACACCCAGTTGCTCACACCGCGTATGGGTTTTCTTTCTTGCGGTGCTCCCACCCCGCGTCGATAACGTCGTCCTCGTCATAGTCCTCCCTTGGCGGCGGGTCGATGTTCAGCCAGCCCGCATCCCGCAGATACCGCAGGGCCTGACTCAGGGCGTCGCAGAAGTCGTCGTGGGTTGTCTCGGGGAAGGAGCAGATCTGGCTGATCATCCCCTCTGCCCAGTCCCGCACGTAGCCCTTGTGGACGCTGCTCTCTGGCACCCAGACCCGGCCAGCCCGGATGATGTTCGCCACGATGGACAGACGCTGCATCTTGTCCGCCCGCCCGGGGTTGTACGCCCGGACGAACACATGGGCACGCTGGAGGTCTTGGATCAGGGAGATGCCCGACGCCTTCTCCTCCACCAGCACCAGATCCACCCGGCGGGCGTCCTTGCCCTCGCCGTAGACCACCTCGTACTCCTCCAGCACCTTGTCCTTCATGTCCGGGTACTGGAGCCTGTCTTGCCATGCGTCAATCACCAGCACGGACATGGCGCCGTCCAAGGGCTTGAAGACGCCGAAGGTGATGCAGGCGGTCGGGTCGTTGTGTATCTTTTCTGTAAAGGCGCAGTCGTAGGACTGGACGATGAACTCCAGCTTGGGCAGCGGCTTCTCTGCGGGCCAGAGCTTGAACCACTCCCGCCTGACGATGCCGCCCTCCTCCGGGTCGAGGATCTCGGCGTAGATCTCCTGCCGCCCGAGTTTGGTGCCCTCGTACTGAAGGATCTGCTTGCGGAAGTTCTCCGACAGGTTGTCAATGTTGGAGTAAGTGCTTGCAGTCGTAACGCAGACATCGTCCCCATCCCGGCCCACCAGATCCACGATCAGATCCTTGGGCTTCGGGGTGGTCGAGCAGATCAGGCGGGTCTTCCAGTCAGGCCCGACCTTCAGGCGCATGCCGAACTGCATCTGATCCCACGCCTCTTGCAGGTACTCCCACGCGGCAAGCTCGTCGCACCAGCCGCCATGGAACTGGGGGCCGCGAAAGCGCTCAGGTTCTGACGCCGGGATGCCCTTGATCAGGGAGCCGTTGACCAGCTTGAGTTCGTGCAGGGCCTTGTTGTAGTCCGCCACTAGCACCGCTGGGATCACGCTCATCAGCCCGGAGTCGCCCTCGAAACAGGTAGCCCGGACGTCCGAGGATGTGGGGGCGGAGACTAGCCAGCGAGTGTTGGGGTTCTCCCACGCCCACCACCAGAGTTGCTCGGCAGCCGTGCGGGTCTTACCGGCGCCCCGGCCTGCCAGCAACAGCCAGATGCTCCAGTCCCCGTGGGGCAGGATCTGGTGCTTGTGGGCCTGAGCCAGCCACGCCACACGCTTGGCAAAGGCCATCTGGTGCGTCTCGGGCACCACTTTCATCGCCTCTAGGATCTGCGGGTCGCGCAGAACCTCAGCAAGGTCACTCATGACTGGCGCTTCAGTTCCAGATTCTTCACAGCCGCAGCTAGCAGAGCCGTGGCATCGTTGTTAATCTGCAACGGCGCCTCTGGGTCGCCAGCGTGGGTAATCTTGTCGCCGTAGCGCTTGGGGTTCCACTTTGCCAGCAGCTTCAGGCCGATGTCCGCTCGGGCCTTGATCAACTGGACGTAGCCCGAGTCAATCCGGCCACCGCCCTCAGACAGGATGCGCTCAGGCTCGGCCAGCATGTCGAGCCAGATCTGCTCTGCAATGGCTTCCTGACCAACTTCACGGGCGCGCGCGATTGCTGCGGAAAGACCGACGCCGTTAGCACCCAGAGCATCATCCCGGTACATCCAGTCGTAGACCGTCCTCCATTCCGGGAAACCTTCTTGTCTACAGATCTCCCTGAGCGGAATGCCATCACTGAGCATCTCGCACATCTTCTGTGCTATCTCAGGGGTGTACTTGGATGGTCTGCCTGTTTTCTTTTTTGCGGGCTGATCTAGGGGTTTACCCTGATCTGCTTGTTCTTCAGGCTTTTGCGCGATTTTTGGGGCGTCGGACGTATCTACCCCTTGGTCTTTGGGTTTCTGTGCGTCTGAGGCTGTTTTAAGGCTTTTGCGGGGCATCTCGTTGTTCCAGAGACATTGGATACCCCGTAGTTTACTGAGTTCAAAGAAAAAGGGGCAACTTGTGCCCCCTCTTCCTTTTGCGGCCTAACTAGCCTTTACGGAGGCTCTCCGTCATCAAAATCCTCTGGGTCATCATCACCTCGCCAGAATGCCCCATAAAGCGTGTCTAAGCGGCTATACCCTTCAGGCCAATCAAGCGAGTCGCCCGTGTAGACCTCTGTTCTTGAGTAGCGCAACATCCAAGCACAAGCATCAGCCCAATCTTGACGCTCATCATCTTCCTCTTCTTCGGTCTCTATGCCATAGCCGACCAAGTAATTAAAGATATTGGCCATGACTCTTGCCATATCCCTCGGATGACCAAGTTTTTCGGACATCTCTGGGTTTCCACCCCACCACTTGGCGGTTACCTTAGAGGCGTCCGTCAATTCTTGAACTTTTTCAGCAATATCATCAACCAACCTTTCCTTTGGCTGATCAATTTCAAGGTCAAGTATGACGACGGTCTTCATGCCGTCACCATGTTGGCTTTGGACAGTGCGGCTTGTGCAATCTCGTCGCACTCGTCGTCGCTCAGATCGGGACCAAAGTACGACTGGACGTTGTGCGAGAGCGTCTCGACGGTCCAACCGCCGCGGGCGCGGAGACAGGCTTTGGCGTGTTTCATCGCTTCGCCGCGCAGAGCTACAGCATCGGCATCGCTGGCTTCAAGCATGGCCATGCTGCTGGCGCCGCGCATGGCTCGTGCCAGTGGGGACTCCAGCACGCCGGGGAATTGAGCAGCTACGAGTGCTCGGACTTGATTTGCGTTCATGTCAATCTCCTCGTTCAAGCGGCTTGTTTTGCTTCCCGACGCTTTTGCGCGAGTTTTGCAGCAGCCAGCCCGGTGTAGCCGTTGCGCTTGAGCCAACGCTCAAACTGCTCGTCGTTCATGGCCGTGATCTTGTCGGTGATGGTCTTTGCGCTCATGTTGATCTCCTTGTTCAAGCGATTTGCAGGGCAGCGATGGCTGCACGCTTGGTGGAGAACGGAGCGAAGCCGTCCGGGCCAGAGCCGAAGACCTTGACCAGTTCCCACTGGCCGGAGATCGTCTTGGACAGCGAATACTGAACGAAGCTGCCGTTAAGGCGTCCGCTGACGTAGTAGAAGCTAGAGCCGTGTTTGGTGGTGAGCATGATCGTTTACCTTTCCTAGTTACCCGCCGTCGTTGGCGTGAGTGCATTGTAGAACAGAATATTCAAGCAATGCAATACCCCACGGATGTGTGGGGTTTCTGCCTCAAGCCTCTTCCAACGCTTCCTTGCCCAACATCTTGCGGACTTCGTTGGCGCTGTCAAAGCACATGGCCCACTCCATGGAGTCCTTGTTCAACTTGTGCATGGACTCTTGCAAGGCGTCCAGAACGCAGAGCAAGGTGTGCTCATCCATTTGGTAGGTCATGATGCCTCCATGATGCGCTTCACCATCTCGGCATGCTCCTCCTC
>JACCDO010496127.1_pt1 | contig 14477 bp, 10 predicted proteins | sample 7446101 | NCBI WGS metagenome assembly JACCDO01 (sample SAMN15323440, study PRJNA562643) | freshwater metagenome | isolation source: river surface water | place: USA:Blue River Watershed | collected 2017-08-16
CCTTTTAGGCTTGCATTTGATACTTCATACAAAGAGTAATGGTATTGGTTTAATGTATTTTCCAAAAGATCATAGGTTTGTACCAATTCATCTTCTGTGGATTGCAGTTGTTCACCCTTTCTGCTTCTTGCACCAAATTGAGTCCCAGATTCTATGGTCAATTGATAAAGTGAAATATGTTTGGGTTCTAGGGCGATGGCTTTGAGAAGTTGATCCCTTGCTTTTTCCATCGATTGCCCTTTCAGTCCATGGATGAGATCCAAATTGATATTTTCAATACCAGCTGATCTTAAATCATTGACTGCGCTGATAATATGAGATTCACGATGCCCACGACCCAAAAAGATCAAATCTTGTTCATCAAAGGATTGAGCCCCTAAACTGACCCGATTTATCCCAATCCTTGCCCATTCTATCGCTTGATTCTTGCTGATTTCTTCTGGATTGGCTTCTAGGGTGACTTCTATATTTGGATGTGCTTTGAATCTCGATTTAATCGTATTGATCACAACGGATATACCATCGATTTCCCATAGACTAGGTGTCCCTCCACCAAAATAGATACTGATGATTTCCCTGTTTTCAAGTTCTGGATGTTTTTGGAGACGAAAAGACAGTTCATTTAAAATCATTTGGGTATATTCTTCTTGAGGTGCTTTTCTTGTGGTCAGGGTAAAATCACAATAAGGACATCGTTTTGAACAATATGGGAAATGAATATAAATACCAAATTGAGAATTATGCTTAGACATATCTATTCTATCATCCTAAAAAATTGATTAATCTTTTTTAAACAATTTAAAACTTTTTATCAAACAAGCAGTCTAATGCCAAGCTCTTTGCCCAAAGGCAAGGTTTTTGCCAAAAACATCATCTTTATAGGAGAAAAAATGCATTACTTCATTCAAAAATTGAGTTTAGCTTTATTGATCTTGATGTCACTTACCTCATTGACACACGCTCAAACGATCATCAAAGGCGCTGTGATGAGTGTATCACAAGCAGTCAGTGATGCTTCTGTTGAGCTATCTGCTCAAAGCTTAGGGAAGAAATATCAAGTAAAAACCAATGCTCAAGGTACTTTTCAAGTAGAAGTGCTCAATGATCAATATCAAATCACAGTATCTAAAGCTGGTTATCTCTCTGAAAAACTAAGTATTAACGCACAAGGCAAAGAGATATACGTCAATATCGAATTACAAGCCCAAAATCAACAATCTAGATCTAAAGCTGAGGCTGAGAAGGCAGCAGCACCAGTATCAGAAGCCCCCCAAGAGAGAGCATATAAATCTAAAGGTTTTGGTTCTTTGGGTGTTAAAGGTGTTGGCGTTGGTGGTGGGGGATTAGGACGTAGTGGTATTGCGCATACTATGCCTAGTCCTCGTATGATGATTGCTCAAACACCAATGCCCGTAGAAGAGAATAGAGATGAGTTTAAGCATATCAATGAGAATGGATTTTTTGATGCTTCTTCATCTCCTTTATCTACCTTCTCTATTGATGTGGATACTGCGAGTTACTCTAATGTCAGAAGTTATCTAGAGAAAGGCAGTAAACCAAGTGTAGATGCGATTAAGGTCGAAGAGTTTATCAATTATTTTGATTACCAATACCCAGCGCCCAAAGAAGGGGATGCACATCCTTTCAGTATCTATACAGAACTTTCTTCAACCCCTTGGAATCCCAAACATAAATTACTACATATTGGATTACAAGGACTCAAAATCGATAAATCCAAGTTACCCCAAAGCAATATCGTCTTTTTAATCGATGTTTCTGGATCAATGAATGCCCCCAATAAATTACCTCTACTCAAACAAGCTTTTGCATTACTCGTGGAAAACCTCAATGAAAAAGACAAAGTATCCATCGTTGTCTATGCTGGTGCAGCTGGTTTAGTATTACCCCCCACTTCAGCATCAGATAAAGCAACCATAATGAATGCCTTATCTCAACTTCAAGCTGGTGGTTCTACTGCTGGTGGTGCTGGGATTGAACTCGCATATCAAGTGGCAATGAAAAATAAAATAGCAGATGGCAATAATCGCGTTATTCTCGCAACAGATGGTGATTTTAATGTAGGTGCATCTTCTGAGAGTGACTTGATTCGATTGATTGAAGAGAAGAGAAAGAGTGGGATATTTTTGACTGTGCTTGGCTTTGGTATGGGCAATTACAAAGACAATAAAATGTCTGTACTTGCTGAAAAAGGCAATGGCAATCACGCATATATAGACTCTCTCTTTGAAGCTAAAAAAGTATTAGTTCAAGAAATGGGTGGTACTCTTCTTACCATTGCCAAAGATGTCAAAATACAAGTAGAATTTAACCCCTTAAAAGTCGCTCAATATCGCCTCATTGGTTATGAAAGCAGAGTTTTGGCAAACAAAGACTTCAATGATGACAGCAAAGATGCTGGTGAATTAGGGGCTGGACATAGTGTTACTGCTTTGTATGAGATCATCGCAGTGGATCCTGCAACAAGTGCAAAACCTCAGGTAGATGAACTCAAATATCAAAAAAAGCCAGAAACCATTGATTCTGATGAATGGGTGAATGTGAAGTTTAGATATAAGAAACCCAAGGAAGATCAAAGCATCCTCTTGAGTCAAGCGCATAAAGGTGAAAGCAAATGGGATGATAGCAGCAGTGATTTTAAGTTCTCAAGTGCTGTTGCGATGTTTGCGATGGTTTTGGCTGAAAGCAAATATGCTGGTGCTGGAAATTATGAATTGGTGAGAAAGATCGCAAGTCAATCACTCAATCAAGATTCTTATCGTATGGATTTCTTGGAAATCGTGAAAAAAGCGATGTTATTAAAAAAATAGATTCATATTGACATGAACTCAAAATGCCTAAAAATAGAAAGCGTATACAAAAGGACTTTCTATGAAAATCAAAAATATTCAACTTTCTCTTCTCTCGTTGATGATGATCTCTTGTTCGATGGCACAAGTAGATGAAGATGCTTATGCATCAATCAAAATCACTGTTCAAGATCAAAGAATCAGTACAATCACTGTTGATCGATCAAACCCATCTTGGACTACCGATCAGTTCATTGAAATTCAGCCCCAACCTGATCAGTTTATTGAAATTCAACCCCAGCCTGATCAGTTCATTGAAATTCAGCCCCAGCCTGATCAGTTCATTGAAATTCAACCCCAGCCTGATCAGTTCATCGACATTCAACCCATCAGTAACCATGATTTTGTCGCAGATGAATGGCAAAACACCATTCCAGCTCAAGTCCCTGATCGTTTAATTCCATTGATTGGGAGAGGGGTAGGCTACCCAGTAATCACATCTAATAACCCTGAAGCTTTTACTGGTGTGGGTTTACTCTATGGCAATGCTAGACCTACCCAAACCCGAGGTGGAGCGACTTATCCCTTATCTGGTACTTTTGGGGTATACCTACATCATCTCAATCAAAGCGGTAGAAACATCAAAGTCAATATCATCGTCACCAACCCCAATCAAAGCGCTGTTGAAGTCAGTGCTAGGGGATCTGTTTGGACTCAAGGGCAAACCAATGGCGTAGGACTAGGCACAAGTCCAGATTATCGTGTCAGTGAAGATTGGATTCGGGGAACAAATCGACTAGATATCAATCAAGTTCAATTAGATTCATTTAGACCCCTACTGATTTATTCAGGTTCTCTATCAAATCAGCAAGAAATCGATGGGCGAATCGAAATCAATAGTAGCCAAAATGTATATACCTATATTGTGGTATCAGAAGTAGATGATTCTCTTAATACCATTGTGACCCAAAGGGTATTTCAAGATGCCCCTGGGGATTATCGCATCTCTGGTAACCCAGCACCTCCTTTTGGCAGAACAGCTGGCATCTATGCCTTTGATCGTTACCTATCTGATTTTTCAGTGGATATCCCAGATCAAAATGGTTCTATTGCTTGGGTTGTGAATAGCGCCATTGGTACACCTTATCCCACACAAGCATTTCAAGGATTAAGTGTATTGACTGGATCAAATTTGGAATCTGTGGGGATGTATGGGAATATCTATGACATCAGTATGCACTTGTATCAATCAAACAATCGCAGGAAAAGAGTGCGATTGTATTTTGGTTCCTTATCCACAGGGATGATCAGTCGTTATTGGGATGGACTTGGATTGATCGATCAACAAGAGATTGTTTTAAGACATACACCCAATCAAAAGCGAACATTAGTCAAAGAAATCATCATGAATCCAGGTGAACAAGCGAGATTGAATTTTCAGGCAATGGTTCCAGGTTTAACATCGATTTATCAAGCGATTTGGCTAACAGCTGAAGATTTATTTTAATTGAATTTCCCTTAGATTTTCTAAATTTTAGTTGCCTTTTTTTAGGGATATTGAGATTCTAAATCATATAAATATTTGTATCTTCATGGGTTATGTCAAAATGAATCAACGAAAAAATCTCTCTCCCAACACTAAGAAAGCCCAACTCGCTTTTAGTATGACTGAAGCGCTTTTTGTTGTATTATTGATCGGCTTAACATCAGTGATTGCTTTCCCCACCTATGATGCTTTTGTTTCTAAACATAAAGACTATGATATCTCTTCTCAAATCGCCAATCTTCTCAATCGAACCAAAGAACAAGCACAACGCAGAACCCGAGCTTATAAAATCGATATTGAATCGATGAATAATGGCGCAGCCAGCGGTTTAATTCGTATCTCAGAGAGCTATAAGAGCAGTTGTGATAGTATTGTGGAAAGACCCAATGAAGTATCGATTGTATGGAATGAACCCTTTGGGAATACTGTGATAGATAATCGAAAATCAAGCAGAACAGATGTAGGGATTCGTGGCTTTAGAATGGGACGAATCGGTGGGTTTGTGCAACAACCATTGACCTTGTGTGTAGGTATTGATGGGGCTTTTTATTGGCTTAATGCCAATAAATTTACACCCGTAAGTGGTGTCCTACAAATCGCCATTCAACAATTCACCCCAGAATCTCAAATTTCAGGTCCCCCAAGATTGGTTGATATCAGCTTTGGTGGGGGTGCAAGTGTCAGATTAGAAACAGTGAACTAGGATGAAATTCATGAAAAAAGAGATACGTGCCTTTACCATTATCGAAGCTTTATTTGTCTTAGTGATTTGTTCTGTTGGATTTTCGGCGATTTTTGCCCTTCAATTTGTGGAAGTCGAACAAGCCCAATTTGGTAAGGATTTGGCATTTGCTGTGAATTTAGCTGATAGAACCATTGCTGATCTACAAAAACAATCCATGACATGGACTGGTATTAGATTACCTAAACCTTTGGATCAATCCGATGGGGTTTGGCACTCTTATACCCCATTTCCCATCAACCAAAATATGCAAATGTCCATAGAGAATGATGCACAATTTGGCTCTAATCTCAAAAAACAAAGATATTGCATCCATCTTTGGATGAGTCCTATGAATGGGGTTTATGAAGGATTGTTGAATGCAAGAATCAGGGTATTATGGTCCAAAGATATCCATTATACCCCAACAGATTTCTGCTTAGAAGGCAATGCCAATCGCTTTGATCCTACACCAGCATTAAACCCCCAAATCAATAGTATTACCATTCCCTTTGCCATCAGAAGACATCCTCTTTAACCCATCACGAAATCAGGTGAAAAAATGAATCCTAAAAAAAACAAAGGGTTTACCCTAGTAGAAATCATGATTGCGGCATTGATTAGTTCCATGGTTGTGATGGGAAGCTTTGAAATCTTTAAATATTCCACTGATTATTTTGATGATCAAGATCAATCACTACGCACCCAACAAAGATTGAGATTTGCTGTGGATTATATCAAACAAGATCTCAAGAATATCGGTAAGATGTCTAGTTCTACCACTTTGCTTCAAAGCAAAGATCCCAAGTATTGTGGGATCAATAAAGTTGATGGGATGAGCCTATTTGATAATGAAAACTCAGCTTCTTCACCCCCAGCGATACTCAAAAGCAATGGAAATAATCTCTACCCAGATCGATTTAGAGCATGGCTTGATGTATCAGCTGCCACACCACTCGTGGTAGATCAACAAAATGGTTTGGTCATTAATATTAGTCCAGCCAACTTCCAACTTACCACTGATGCCAAAGGCACACTGATTGGGGTGGGTGGTAGCTTATTTGATCGAGAATATGATGAAAAAGGATTGGTGCGTATTTTTGATTTGAACTCTGGTTACTATGATATCGTTCAAGTATCGAGTAAACAATTTAACAATGGTTCTCCCCGTATCACTTTGGCACAAAACACCTGTGCGCAAATCAATTGTAATGCTGGGCGTTGTATGATTAATCCTTTGCATCTTGTGGAATATGTAGTGACTGCAGATGCAGTGACACCTAGCAGAACCATGCTTGTGAGAAGAAGAATCGATATCAATGGAAATCCCATCGATAATACAGATTTAATTTTGGCTGAACAGGTGGTGAATTTCCAAATCTGGGGGGATTATGATTCTATGCTTGGGGGGTTACCTACCATACAAGCCGATGAAGACCCACTCGATGATCGTGGCAATATCGATAAGAACCAATCTGAAGATATCACCTTGTCTAGAAATTCTAGAAGACTTAGGGCACTTAAATTCTTGGTTTCTATTAGACAAGATCGAGAAGATCCTAATTATAAGCTCAAAACAGATAACCCTAGACAAATCAGTTATCAAGAGAGAACTTGGTTTGCTTTAGATGGCATCACAGAGAATGGATATGCCAAAGTAAATTCTTTGGTAGGCGAAGTAGAAACCTCTAATATCTATCATGGGATTTGGTAAGAAGATGAAAATGAAATATTACACTTCAAAAGGTGGTGCCTTGGTTTTATCGCTCTTGATTATTTTAGCATTGACCTTAATCGGCATTGTTTCTGTGAGAAATGCACAACAAGAAAATACAGGGAGCGGTAATTATAAAATCACAAAACAAGCATATTATGTGGCTGAACTTGGGATTAACCATGTCATTACATTATTACAACAACAAGGGGATTATCTATTAGGTCAACGACTGGATCATGAATATTTTGAAATTGATAGTAATGGTAAACTTCAATTTTATCAACGTGCCCCCATTGGTGGTGTAGATCTACCCACAAGACAAATCAATTTGTCTTCATCTCCTTTTCTCAATCAAGGCCCCAAACCCCTAGGTTCCCTGAATCTTGTACCAAGCTATAAGGTCAGAGTAGAAGGCTTTACCCCAGCACCACCACCCAGCGGACAAGAATTAAGTATGGATGGGAGTGGCACTCGACCTAAATTTTGTTTGATCGAATTTACTGCCCAAGGTTTTATTGCCCCCACAGCTTTGCCTGAAATGCCAAAAACAGGTGTGATTACAGATATTAATTATAGAACTAATGTAGAACAAGTGATAGAACAAAGAGTAAAAGCAGCTGTGATTCTGGGTCCCTTTCTTTCAAATATTTGTCAAATATAGAGGAGGATGATATGCGTTTTCAAAAGGATGATATGCGTTTTCAAATGTATTATATCTACGTCATATTATTGGGGTTAATCTTGACCCAAGAAGCTTTGGCTCAAACACTAAAACCCGAAGTCATGCTATTAATCGATACTTCTGGGTCTATGGAAGAAGTCAATGATACATTTTCTCTCACAGACCCAACTTATCCCCCAGCCAATAAATGCAGAGATATTTCTCAAGGTGTTCAAGCCCCAGCAAATACAGACCAATTTAAAACCAAAATGCATACGATTTTTGAGTTTTTAACAGGTAAAGCCAATGGTTCTCAAGCTTGTGCCAGCTATACCCCCATGTATAGAGCCAATAATCATCTCTTTGGTAAAGATGGCAATGTAGGGCATTATAGGCTCTTTTGTCGTCCAATCAATGAATCGGGTTCTTGGATTCCTTGTTGGAAAGATTTTGGTGCAAAAACACTCAATGATCCTGATAATCCAAGCAATAAAACACCCGATTTGCTCACAAATGGGCTAGGATCTGGGCTGATTGGTATGCAACTCGATCAAGTCAAATTTGGTTTAATGACAGCTGATTCAAACCCTTGGAGTGATACTGATCTCAATGGTGATTATTCTTTTGGCGAAAAATACGATATGAGAGCGATAGGACAAATTCAACTTGGGGGTGGTGTTGCCAATAACAATACAATCTATAATACACTTTTTGGGCAAATCGACCTCAAAAGCGTCAATGCCTTAGGGGCAATCCATAAAATCGTCAGAGCGCCACTCTCCACAGATATCACAGATCCAGTGTCTTATTTGGATTATTTTTATAGTGCAAATCAACGATATCTAAATCTAGGGACCCGAAATAATAATGCTTTAATTGGCCCTTTAATCGATCCTAATCTAGGCACAGAAGCCAATAAAACCTTAGCCATAGATGAAACATTTGCTAGCATGACAGCCCATAACACTTGGGTCAGAAAAGAAATCCAAAAAATCGTGCCTTTTGGGTCTACTTCTATCAGTGCGATGCTCGAAGATTTAAGTTATTACTACAAGAATGTCGCGTCTCAAGCATCGAGTTGTAGACAAAAAATTGTAGTCTTGATTACAGATGGCGCAGAAGCGAATTTTATCAACTCTAAATCTTGCACCCAAAATTCAGATTGCACCATCTCTTCGATCCAAGGACCTAATCCAGATGCCTCTAATATCACAGGTGAATGTGTAGCAACACCCCAACCCAACACAACCACACCCGAATTCTTGGTCCGAAATCCAGTATGTAACAATTGCCCCAAAGTTTGTGCATATCCAGAAGGGATTCCCCATCAATCCGCAATCGATACTGCTAAAGAACTCTATAACCAAGGTATTCCAGTCATCGTATTAACAGTGGGTTTACCAGATATCAATAATCCTCCAGCCAATCAAACTGTAGCTCAATTGCTCGCCACCTACCCAGCTTTAGCCTATGCATATAAGATCGCAGAAGTAGGCTCTCCTTTCCTTGGTGCTAAACCTGATATGCCCGGGATTTATGCCATTACAGATAGTTTAGATCCCACTACCTTGATCAATAGAATCAAAGCCTTGGCCCAAAGAAAAATCGTCTCAGAAACCCAACCCCTTGTGCTCAATACAAGCAAAAATGATACAGCCCGTGGTGGTATTGTTGATCCTAATCTAAGACAATGGAGAATGGCTAGCTATGCTGAAATTCCTCAAGGAGATACCAGAGGATATGGGGAAATCAATAGTGCTGTGTTAGGATGTCAAGGTCAGCAAGATACAAGTATGAGATTGAGACAAATCAAAACCATTTCTACTGCCACCCAAGTATCTCTACAAACCACCAGACCTGTATTTACCAACTCCATCAATTCTACAGCAGTGAACCACATTATTCTCCCAGTGATCGATGTTGCTGGTCCTACTTTGTTTAACAGCAATGGTACTGGGAATAATGGTTTCCAAGATTATATTGGCAATACATTAACGGCAAACCAAGTTCAAAATATAGGACTACAAATGGCTGGGTATTTTGGCAATCGTGGGGTTCAAAATGCCACCACAAACCCAAGTAAACTCAAGAGATCTCCAGGTGGGTTTAATTATGGTGATCTCCTTGGGATTAGTCCACCTGTATTGTATTCTCAAAAAGCTGGGTTTATCAATGCTTACCAAAAACTCAAAACAAGACCCAGCCTTGTTGTCAGTGGGGCTGATGATGGTATGATCCATGTATACCGTGCCTATGATGGTGTTAATCTCTTCTCTGTGGTACCTAAAATCAGTTGGAATGCATTAGCAACTGCCAAAAACGCCATTGCGCTACCCATAGATGGACCTTTGGCTGCAGATGATATCATTCCTTGCCGAGCTGTGGGAAATGGGGGGGGGAATTGCCCAGATGTGCAAAATGCTACTTTAACAACCATGGTGGTGGGTGGGGTAGGTAATGCTGGTGCTAATCTTTTTGGTTTTGAGCTTGGTTTATTTGATGGTGAAGATTTAAGGGATAACCCACCTAGAATTACCCAATGGCCTAATGGGGCAAAGATGTGGAATTTTACAAATGTAGATGAACCTATGTTGGGTTTAAGTGTTTCTCGTCCAGCAATCACTCATCTCAAAGTCAATGGTCAACTGAAAGCAGCAATCGTTGTGGGTTGTGGGGATGATAGTAATTCAGCCCGATCTTTAACCCCAGTGATCAATCAAATCGGTAGATGTGTCTTGGTCATCGATGCCATGTCTGGCGCTTTGATCAAGAAAATCACATCAAATGATATCAATTACCCCATGATTGGTGGTGTATCTGCATTTCCCCAAGGCTATGGGGCAACTTCTGATCAAGCATTTTTGGGGGATAAAGCTGGGCAAATGTGGAGGATTGATTTTAAAACAGATCAACCCAATGATTGGACCATTACTCGTATTTGGCCTTTACCCATTCTCTTGCCAGCCAATCGCCCAGACTTAAATAAGAAAATCGGTTTTGCCATTGAAGAACGCCCCAGTTTATCGTTGAGAGCTGATGGACGATTGACCTTGATTTTTGCAACAGCCAAAACCAAAGTGACTGCTTTACCTGCTGGTTTAGAATTAGCAACCCAAGGCAATATGGTTAGTATGAATCAAAAGAGAATCATCAATGATTCGGGTGTAAGCACCTTTGAATATACAGGGAATTGGGCAATGGATTTTAGTTTGGGGGAATACAGCACTGGTGTTGTCAAAGTACAAGATAGTGTGGCTTATGTCACAACAGCAAGAGATGTAGCTGCATCTGGACAAGCTTGTGGTACTTTGGAAGGTAAACTCTATGGCGTGCATTATACAGATGCCTACGATCAAGACTATATGGATACCAATGGCAATCGATTGCTTAGGGTCAAACCGATGTTGCCTAGATACGAAGCCAATGGCACCAGAAAAAGCAATGGTTTATCATTGATTCTCCCCCCAGGTAGAGTTTCTTATGGTTTTGCGATGGTTGCTACACCCCCTTGTAACCCATCTGGGGCTGTGTTTAATGAGTTGATTCTGAATCTCAGTCAAACACAAGAGCAATCAGCCCTTCAATTAAATGGTTTAAATGTAGATTACCTAGATGGTGCAAATCCTAATGCTGTGAATGTTGGCAATAATCCACCCGGTGTTTTGATGCGAGCACCACTTGCCACTGATCTAGAAGTTAAAGCAACAGGGTCTGTGGTGAATGTTGTGATGGCGCCTCCACCAAATACTGCAGCAGCTGCGATTTTTAGGGCTGCTAATCCATTTCCAGCAGAATTATTTTATTGGGGTAATGGTTTAAACCCTTGATTTTATTTCTTCCGACCAAGATCTAAAGCGACTTTATCCAAAATCGCATTAATAAACTTCCTACTCTCTTGAGTGCCATATTTCTTGGAAACATCAATGGCTTCATTGATCACAACTTTGGTAGGAATATCACTTTGGAAATACAATTCAAAAACAGCAATTCTAAGGATATTTCGATCGATGACAGACATACGATTGATCTTCCAATTTAATGCTCTAAATTGAATCAAAATATCTAATGCGCTCATAAACCTAATGATTTGCTCGAAACTAGATTGAATTTGATTCCAAAATGCTGGATCTTGCCAAGCGTTTTTAAAATCTTCTTCATCTTTCACATCATCAAAACAAAGTTGAATCACACTGATCCCAGCATCTTCATCTTCATCTTCATCATCTTTATCTTCATCAATGACTGTAGGTTGATTCTTCTTATTTTTCTTGTATTGTTCGCGTTCTTGTAAGAGCATATACTCTTCTTTGGCTAAACGAGCTTGTTCTCTTTCCAAATCGGGTTTATCATCATCGGAAACACCGCGTTGCAAAGTCCAATTGATTTGTCTCTTGAGTTCGCGAGTAAAGCTTAGATCTTCAGTAAGTCTATTTTTTTCTTCCAAAATCTCTTCATCGGATTTTTCTTTGATGCTTTTGACCAAAGATTTAAAATCATAGAAAACAGGACTTGCTTTAAAATCCAAGTCTTTTTCTAGCTTTACTGCATCCATTTGCTTCTTATAATACTCAAATCGCCCTTCCAAAGGGGCTGCGTTTTGACCAATATCAAAAGCCATGAGTTCCCATAACAAGAGTTCTCGATATAGGCGTTTTTTTATTTTTTTCATCATGGCTCACTTATTTGATTTTAGCGTATAGATCAGCCATTTCAATGGTAGATAAAGCAGCTTCTGCGCCTTTATTACCAGCTTTTGTCCCAGCTCTTTCAATGGCTTGTTCAATGCTATCCACAGTTAAAATCCCAAAAGAAACAGGGATATTGTATTCTAAGCTTACACTGGCAATCCCTTTGACTGCTTCATTGGCAACATAATCAAAATGGGGTGTAGAACCACGGATCACAGCACCTAAAGCGATAATCCCATCATAACGACTACTACCATCAGCATTCTTTAATTCAGCGACTTTCTTGACGACCATAGGAATCTCAAAAGCACCTGGCACTTTATATTCAGCAACTTTGTTTAAATCACCACCATGTCTTTTAATCGCATCTAAAGCACCAGAGATTAAATGATCTACAATAAAACTATTCCAACGCGCAGAGATAATGGCAAAGCTTTTATTTGCTGCGCTTAAATGACCTTCAAATACATTGATTTCACTCATTTTTATGTCCTTTTGTGGGATAAACCACGATTGATTTGTTTAGGATGATTATTGTTTTGGGGGAATGGGTAGATGATCTACAATTTGGATCCCATAGCCTTCTATGCCTTTGATTTTATGGCTGCTATTTGAGATCAATTTAAGTTGTTTTACACCTTGATCTACTAGAATTTGAGCACCAATCCCAAGTTCTCTCAGATCAGCAGGTAATCCAATATTTCCTTTGTTGACTTCTGGGGCACTGATGGATTCACCATTGAGCAGTTTTAATTCTGTGCTCATTCTTGGGGCTGGTTGTTGCAAATACACCAATACGCCACAACCAGCTTTATGGATTTCTCTAAGTGCAAAATCAAGCTTCCATGCGCTATCATTGGCATTGATCTTAAAGACATCGCCCATCAAATTCTCTTGATGTACGCGCACAAGCACTGGGGTATCATTGGTGGGATTCCCTTTGACCAAAGCGAGATGCTCTAATTGGTCTACGGCATTATTATAACTAAATGCTTGAAATTCACCAATCCCATCGATATGAACTGTGCTTTGTGCAGTTCTTTGAACCAATCTTTCCTTGAGCAAACGATAGCGAATGAGTTCAGCGATGGATAGGATGAGCATTTGATGTTCTTTGGCAAAAATCTCCAAATCTGGCATTCTCGCCATGGTGCCATCATCTTTCATGATTTCACAGATCACACCAGCAGGTTCAAGTCCAGCTAATCTTGCCAAATCCACAGAACCTTCTGTTTGTCCAGTTCTCGCTAATACACCACCGGGGTTGGCGCGTAAGGGGAAGATATGGCCGGGTTTCACAAGATCATAAGGTTTGGCATGAGGTGCCACAGCTGCTTTATTGGTGGTTGCACGATCAGCAGCACTAATCCCAGTGGTTACGCCTACTCTTGCTTCGATACTCACTGTAAATGCAGTACCAAAACCACTTCCATTATCCTTCACCATCAAAGGCAAATCCAATTGTTGGCATCTCTTGGCTGTAAGGGATAAGCAAATTAAACCCCTACCATATTTTGCCATAAAATTAATGGCTTCTGGAGTCACAAGTTCTGCAGCCATCACTAAATCGCCTTCATTTTCCCGATCTTCATCATCAACCAAAATCAGCATTCCCCCTTGCTTGATGACGGCAATTCCTTGTTCTACTTTATCAATCAAAAGTTGATCTTGACTATTCATGCTTTGTTTCCTTGAAAGAGAATGATATATAAGGATGATTTTATTTGATAAATCCATATTTAGAGAGCATTTCCATATCGACTTGGGATTGCTTTTCTATATTGGGTGTGGATTGGGGTACATTGGGATAAGACAAGAATTTTTCGATGTATTTCCCAATGATATCTGTTTCTAGATTCACTGGACTTTGTACTGCTTTGCGATGTAGCATCACAATCGATTGAGAATGAGGGATTAATACCACAGAGAATTCATGATCTTGCACTTCATTGACTGTTAAGCTGACCCCATCAATCGCAATAGATCCCTTATGAACGACATATTTCATCACAGATGTAGGGGCAGTAAATGTTAATTTCAAAGATTCACCTAGGTTTTTAATCTCTTTGATATGACCGATACCATCGATATGTCCAGTCACCCAATGCCCCCCTAATCTCGCACCGAGTTGTAAAGCACGTTCTAGGTGAACTGTGCTTCCGATTTTTTGGGCATTTAATGTGGTTTTTTCTAGGGTTTCTTGAGATGCATCTACTTCAAATCGATCAGCTTGATATTTGGTTACTGTTAAACAAGCCCCATTCACTGCCACACTTTCCCCCAAAGTGAGTTCTGAAACAAAAACTGGGTCTGTTTGAATGACAAATGATTTTCCTA
>JACCDO010439980.1_pt1 | contig 14471 bp, 19 predicted proteins | sample 7446101 | NCBI WGS metagenome assembly JACCDO01 (sample SAMN15323440, study PRJNA562643) | freshwater metagenome | isolation source: river surface water | place: USA:Blue River Watershed | collected 2017-08-16
AAATTCAGTTGAAAGCGCTGTTGATGCCCCAACTTCGGCTACAAGTTTGAAGTAGAGAATGTATGCCAGTGCACTGCCAGTTGCAGCTACAGCAATCAAACACAAAATGTCACCAAAAGTTGGTGTCTTGAATATTGGGACAAATAGTAAAAGGGGCAGCGTCCATAGACCACCAAACAAGAAAGTCCCGATTGTCTGTTCCCATGAGCCAATGTGACTTGCGCGAGCTTTTGAGTAAACGCCACCAATAGCAAATCCGGTTGCACCAATTATTGAACCAGTAAAGCCAAGAAGGAATTCTTTATCCATCGCCTGTGGCGAAAGACCGATCAAAATTACGACCCCGACAAATCCAATTATTAAACCGAAGAGTTTTGTCTTTGTTGGAAGTGCCCGAAGCCAAATACTTTCAAATAAGACACCAAATAATGGAATAGTCGTAACCAAAATGGCAGCAAGCTGGGTTCCGATTCGGTCCAATGCAAAGTTAAGTCCACTTAAATTCATCGCAACACTTGTCAATCCAAGCACCGCAAGATTGGTCCAATTCTTGCCAAAGACAAGTTCTCGCTTCGTAGCTTTTGCAATTGCATAAACAATTGCGCTAGCTAGAAATGCGCGAAAAGTAACGGTGGCTGCCCAGTTAAGTGAATTGACTACGGGGACCAAAAAGGCAAATGACGCTCCCCACATGATTGCAACCCAGGCATACATATTTATCTGCCGAAGGGTCATACTCTGACTATATCGGGCGTGCAAAAAGTTTCGGACTAGGGATCTTCCCGAGTAATTAGCGCGCTAGTAAACTTGAATATGAAGAAAGAGGAAATTATGTCTGCTGATCTAACCAACCGCGTAGTAGTTGCAGTAATTGAGCGCGATGAAACCAGAATCTGGGCTACTAACGCTGAAAAAGGCACCAAACCTGAGGTAGTACATCAGCCGGCAAATTCTGATAACCATAGGCATGTTCGTGAAGCACAACATCATGGTGGCCATGATTCAGATAAAGCAACTAAGGCCTACTACGAGGCTATCTCTGCAGTTCTTGCACCTGCTGGTGAAATTCTTTTAGTTGGCCATGGCAATGGCAAGTCCAACTGGATGGTTAAGTTTGTTCAGCATCTTGAACGTCACCACAAAGATGTTGCCCACAAAGTAGTTGGCGCATTAGACATCAATGTTCCAGCAATGTCAGAAAATGAAATTTTAGCTGCTGCCCGTAATTGGTTTGATGAACCAATTCACCGACGTTAAAGAAGTTCGCGAATTTAATGTCGGCATTTCGCGACTTCTTTACACCTCGCTCAATTAAAGGTGAGAAAGTCACCATCAATGACGTCATTAACGCACCGTACTTTCGCCTAGCTGTACTCAGTTCTCTAGCGGCAACGCTTGCTTATTTCATCGGCTCAAACGCTCCGCAAATTTCTGGAACCACAGCGGCAATCACAGCTTTAATTTCAATCCGACATACATTCCACGATTCAATTCGGGAAAGCTTCAGCCAAATTGTTGGTGTGTTAGTTGGCGGCACAGTTGCGTTCTTATTTATTCAGACAATTGGCTTTAACTGGTTTGTATTTCTAATCTCGGTCTTTTCAACTTTTATCACCGCTCGCCTTTTAAAACTTGGCGAAGAAGGTGCAATTGCAATTGGCATTACGGTGATGCTTGTAATCGGACAAAGTTCAACTGAAAACGCCCTTGGAACCCTTGAGCAAAGATTCCTAGGTGTTTTGCTTGGCGTTTCACTTGCAGTTGTCGCCTCCTATTTCATCAGAAAAGGCACACCACATAGCAGGGCGCTTCGCGCAGGTATTTCGCAATCACTTGCGATGGTGAATTTACTAAATCGAATTGCAGTTAAATTGGCACTTGAACCTGATGCAATTACCCGCGATATGTCGCGTGATTGGTTAGTTGAAGCTAAGAAAATTGTTCAAGACTTGGTTGAAATTACCGCGCAAGCAGAAAATGCAGTTGCTGGCACTGGGTGGTCACCAATTCTGGATCGAAAAGAAACCCAGGCGGTTTTAAAACAAGTTCAGAAAACAAAAATTACTGCTGAGACTTTAGTGAATATTTGCCGAGAACTTGATTTAACTTTTGCCGGTTCTGATAAATTGCCTGAAAACTTAGCCGCCGCGTTGGCTGGTGTCCTGACTGCAACTGCCCATGCAATTAATGATCAAGCTGAAGCCGCCGAGGAACGCCCATCTGCTGTGATTGCTGAGGATGAAGATGGCTTTGAGGCGCAACGGCAGAATGCAATATCTGAACTCAGACACTTGGATGAAACTCAGCCATTACTAATTGGTGGGTCCATTCTGCGAGATGCAGAAAAAATTAATGATCTACTAACTGAACAGTGGAAATAAATGAGCAAAATTTACGATATGTCGGTGCAATCGGTATACGTGCACTATGTAAACAAGGTTGAACGAAAAGGTCGAACCAAGACTGAATTAAATAAAGTCATTTGTTGGCTTACAGGTTTTTCTCCAGCAGAGCTCCAAAAACATCTGAAAGCCGAAACAACCTTTAAGGATTTCTTTAAACAAGCCAAGTTGAATAAAAATGCCAAAAAGATAACCGGCACAATTTGTGGAGTGAAAATTGAGGACATTGAAGAACCTTTGATGAAAAAGATTCGGTACCTGGACAAGATTGTTGATGAGCTTGCTAAAGGACGAGCGTTAGAAAAAATACTTAGAGATTAAAAGACAAAGGCCCCAACTAATGGGGCCTTTGTCTTTTTAGTAGCGGGGACAGGATTTGAACCTGCGACCTCTGGGTTATGAGCCCAGCGAGCTACCGAGCTGCTCCACCCCGCGTCGGTTCATTAAGGATACGGCAGATTATTACCCGCGCAAAATCGCACAATGTTTGATGAATTTATTAGTAATGCGCTAGGGCAAGTAATTCATTGATCGATTTACCAAAACGATTTAGATCTATGTAGGTGCTAGCAACACCATAAGTTGCACCATTGCCAGTGTGTGAATACTGCCAAATAGTCCAGTTAAGGTTGCAAGCACCAGTTGTCCAAACAGTTGCGTAACAAGTTTGCTTTGAACCAACTGTTCCTGGTGTTGGGGTATCACTAGTGTTTGCAACCCACAGTGGATAATTAGCGATCGCTGGATCGTTTATGTATTGCTTTAAGAAACTTAAGTTTGAATAAACAATTGGTGTGAATCCCGTCTGGGATTTAACTGTGTCTAGAAAAGCCCTAACGAAGGCAGATACAACTGCCGCTGGTGTACCGGCACCTCCAGCCAAACTGAATCCTTCAATATCTAATGCAACCGGAAGAACACCTGGTTTGTATCCACCGAGAGTATTCATATTTGAGATAGCCCGGTTTGCTTGCGCAACTCCCTGTGCAGCCGCACTTGATGGGCTACTTCCGGCTGAAATTAAACCAACGTGATAAATGCCAGTAAGGATGCCTGCTTCACGAGCTTTTGGAAAATCGATTGTGGACCAACGCATCGCTTGAGCATTAGCCGCATCTCCACCACTTGATCCCTTCATGAATAGGAATCTGACACCCGCATCATACATTTTGATGAAATCTATTTGCCTGCCACCGCTGTGCTGGGCGTAAGAAATGTCAGCACCAATAATGTTGCCATTTGTTGGAAGCCCTGCGAAAACGAGCTTGCGCAATACGGCTTCTTTTTCATTTGCTAGAGCCTGAAGTCGATCAGCCTCTGCTTTGGCTTTTTTGGTTTTAACGGCAATGTCAGCAACTATTTTTTGGGCTTCATCATTTTTGGCTTTAATTTCGATTTGAATTTTTTGGGCTTCTTCAATTTTGACTTGAAGTTGAGCCTTCTTATCCATCAAAACTGCAAGTACATCATTGCTGCTATCCAGGACATGATTAAGTAATTCAATTTTGCTGGTTATGTTTTCATCAGTATCCGAACTGATGATGACATCCACCATTAACCACTCTTTGCTAACACCCATTTTGTAAGCTGTTCGAACAATTTCATCTAGCAATGCCTGGTTCGTTGCAATTTCTGCATTAAGCGCATCCATCTCAGCTTGAACAACCGCTAAGGCATCCTCAGCTGCCTTTAATTCAGCGGCAACTTTTGCAGCAGCCGATTTTGCTGTTGCTAATTCTTTTTCAGCTGCGGCCAGAGTCGTTTTAGCATCTTCAAGGGATTTCATGGTTGCTGCAAGTTCTGCCCTTGCCGCTGTTACCGGATCGTCAGCCTTGGCAGGTGAAACGACCGAAAAGAAAACTAAGCCGAATGAAATTAATAAAATTAAAGCTTTTTTGGGCACAAAACGACTAGTGGGAAGTGGAGTTTTGCGCATATTTTGATTGTAACCCAAGAAACCCAAAGTCCTTGGAATACAAGGTTATTAGACTCTAAGCATGAGCAATCAAATTGAAACACAGCTTGAAGTACAACTAGAAAATCGTGATCGGACATCAGTTTTATTACGAGCTATTTTGATAATCCCAGCATGGATTTTCCTATCTTCATTTGCTAATTGGGCTTCAGAGAATTCAGATGCAGCAACTTGGACAGCAGGATTCATTGTGTTGCCACCTGCGTTAGCACTAATCTTCCGTGGCATTTACCCTTCGTACGCTTTGGCATTTAACCATGCGCTGCTAGATCTAAGTTTGCGTGTTACTTCATATTTCGCTTTGTTGACAGATAAGTATCCAACAATCGAAGCCAGCTCAGTGGTCAAAACAACGCTGCCTGAAATAGATGGTGGTCGAAAATTAAATCGACTGCTGCCGCTAGTGAAGTGGTTTTTAGCAATCCCACTTTATTTAGTTGGACTTTTATATGGACTTTATGCTGCACTTTTTGTGATTCTGTCCTGGTTTAACATCTTGTCGACTGGCCAAATGTCTGCCAACTCTGCTGATGTGATCTGCAAAGTAATTGCTTACTGGAACAGAATTACTGGGTATGCATTCCTCTTGGTTACTGACGAATATCCAGGTTTCAGTCTTTAACTTAAAGTATGTAAATGGCTGAATTAGTTTTCTTCACTGGAACGATGGACTGCGGCAAGTCCACTCTTGCTGCACAAGTTAATTACACGCATGCCAGCCGAGGTCGTCGCGGACTTGTTTTTACTTGTAATGACCGTGCCGGAGATGGAGTTATTTCAAGTCGACTTGGTCTTGAAGTTCCAGCTATTGAGGTGAGGCCAGAAACTAATTTCTTTGAGATAGCTCTTGGCAACCAATCTGAAGGTAAGCCACTTGAATACTTGATTTGTGATGAAGCCCAGTTTTACTCTCGTAAACAAGTAGATCAACTAGCGCACGTTGTTGATGACTTAGATATAGACGTTTTCACTTTTGGGTTATCAGCGGACTTTAGGACTGAATTATTTCCAGGATCGGCCAGACTATTTGAGTTGGCTGATCGGATCCAAGTTCTTCAAGTTGAAGCACTATGTTGGTGTGGTCGCAAAGCAACTCACAATGCCAGAACTGTCAATGGCGTAATGGTTACCGAAGGTGAGCAAGTAGTTGTTGGCGATACTTCAAGTACTGATGTAGTTGCTTATGAAGTTTTATGCCGACGTCACCACATGGCTTCGATGCCATTGGGTAGTGCTGAGGAATACTAGTCGCGGTCGCGGCTTAGAAGTCCGATTAGGCCAAGTAGTGCTACTCCAGCAATGGCTAAGCGCTCTGGTTTAACTTGACCATTTTCATCAACAAAGAAGTCTGTTACTTTTTGCATTCCTCGGGATGCCACTTGAGCAGGCTTCAAGTAACTTTCAAGATCGGCTACATCTTTAGCTAGTTGCGCCCTAGTAGCGTCTAGATCAGCAGCAATCTTCTTTGCTGATTCACTTGGGAAATTCAATCCGGACATGACACTAAGACTAAGAGCCCTTCGATTTAATTCAAAGTTGAGTTGCTTGTCAGACAACAATTGAGTTATCCTTATTGCAAATAGTTTGCAATAAGGATTTAAGTGTCACTGCCAGTTCATGAACATGAAGTAAAACCTCCATTAAGAGACCGCCTGACTAAGTCAGAGTGGCGACGCCTTTTTGCAATGTTTGGCTTTATTGCCTTTTTGCATATCGCTGGTTTTGCTTTGATGTGGCAAGCCACAAAAGGTAATTATGAATTATCTGACGGAACCATGTTTGGCTGGGGCACAGCAATGCTTGCCTATGTTCTTGGCATGCGTCACGCTTTTGATGCCGACCACATCGCTGCAATTGATAACACCACAAGAAAATTAATGAGCGAAGGTCAACGTCCGTTGGCCGTTGGTTTTTTCTTCTCACTAGGTCACTCTTCAGTCGTCGCCGGTTTGGCAATTTTGCTGAACTTCGGAATTAAATCCCTTGGAACCCAGCTTAAAGATGAAGAATCCACGCTGCATCAGGTAACTGGCGTAATTGGCCTCACCGTAAGTGGACTTTTCTTGATGCTAATTGCAATCTTGAATCTAATCGTTTTGGTTGGAATCATCAGAATTTTTATCGATATGCGCCAGGGTAAATATTCCGAGGCTGAATTAGAAAAGCACTTAGATTCTCGCGGATTGCTAATGCGCTTCTTTGGTCCAATTGCAAGGCGTATCGATAAATCTTGGAAGATGTATCCACTTGGGCTGCTCTTTGGACTTGGCTTCGATACCGCAACCGAAGTTGGTTTACTGGTCCTTGCGGGCTCTTCGGTTGTTGCTGGTCTGCCTTGGTGGGCAATTTTGAGCTTGCCATTATTTTTTGCTGGTGGCATGAGTCTGCTTGACACTATTGATGGATCGTTTATGAACTTCGCGTATGGTTGGGCTTTTTCACAACCCGTTCGCAAGGTTTACTACAACATTGTGATTACTAGTCTTTCGGTGGGCACAGCCTTATTTATTGGTGGACTGGAACTAACTCAGGTATTAAGCAGTCAACTGAACTTAACTGGTGGAGTTTGGGACTGGGCAAATTCGATCGAACTCAATACCGCTGGTTATTACATAGTTGCCGCATTCGTAATTGTTTGGGCTTTGGCACTTCTGACTTGGCGCTACGGCAAAGTGGAACAGCGCTGGCACAACCGCGCTCACTTAGCCCAGCTAGCCCGCGGTGAACAGGTTGACCATGCTGCAGCGGGCATTGAGCTTGGCCCAATCCGCGAACCATTCAAGATCGACTAACCAGAGTTTCCAAGCCTGGGCTTAGCCGATTTCCGCTTAGCCCCGATTTACTGGCAGAATAGAGCCCACGTGCGCGGGACTGGCGGAATTGGCAGACGCACCAGATTTAGGTTCTGGCGCCTTCGGGTGTGGGGGTTCAACTCCCCCGTCCCGCACGTTTAAACTTTTGGCCGTGGCCAGCAAAAAATCAACAATCTCAAGTTGCCCAGTAACTCGCGGTGAAGTTGATCTATCTAAATACGAAAAATTAGATGGTGTTTGGCGCGAACTTGGAATTAGTGCCCCTGCGCGAAGGGCGCTAGTTGATGCCAAATTATTGAAGTTATCTGATTTGAGCAAAATTAAACTTGAGGATTTAACTGCGCTGCACGGCATGGGGCCAAAAACTATTAAAACTTTAAAAGCAGTTGGAGCGAAGTTTAAGAAATAACGCGGGTCAGTTGATCAGCTAAATCTCTGAGTGCTTTTCCTCTATGGCTAATCGCATCTTTTTCTTCATCTGACATTTCAGCTGTTGTTCGAAGCGAATCGATTGGTTGAAAAATTGGATCGTAGCCAAAGCCATTCTTGCCACGAGGTTTACGAACTATGAAGCCTTCAACAGTTCCACTTGCAATGATTTCTCTTCCGTCAGGAAAAACTGCCACAGCTTTACAGACGAACTGCGCACCACGGCGAACATCTGGCACATCTTCAATTTGAGCCAAAACTAGTTCAAGATTTTCCTCGTCAATACTTTTCTTAGCGGCAGACCATCTGGCTGAAAGAACTCCAGGCATACCGTTTAGTGAATTAACACAAAGTCCTGAGTCATCGGCAATTGCAGGCAGTCCAGTGTGGTCACAAATAGCCCTAGCCTTCAAAAGCGCATTACCTTCAAAAGTGCTTTCAGTCTCAACAACTTTTGGCGCTTTAGAAAAGCTATCCAATGTCAAAATTTCAATTTCTAAATTTTGCTCGTGCAAAATCCTTTGAAGTTCTTTAGCTTTGTGTTTGTTTCTGGTTGCTAAAACAAATTGCTGGGTCATTTGGTTAAGGCAGCCTTTTGAAGCGACGTCAATTCGGTGCAACCAATAGTGGCTAAATCCAATAGCTGGTTGAGTAAATTGCGATCGAATGGCTCACGTTCGGCAGTGCCTTGAACTTCCACAAATTTTCCACTGCCAGTCATTACTACGTTCATGTCTGTTTCGGCACGAACATCATCGTCATAATGTAGGTCAAGTGATGGAATGCCATCAATAATCCCAACAGATACCGCCGCAACTGAATCTGTTAACACCACAGCTGATGGAGCAACTAAACCTGCAGTCCTTGCCCACTCAACTGCATCAGCAACTGCCACATAGGCACCGGTAATGGCTGCGGTTCTAGTGCCACCATCTGCCTGAAGCACATCGCAGTCGATCATGATTGTGTTTTCGCCAAGAGACTTTAAATCTATGATCGAGCGCAGACTTCGGCCGATAAGTCGTGAAATTTCGTGGGTGCGTCCGCCCAGTTTTCCTTTAACGCTTTCGCGATCACTTCTGGTGTGAGTGGCTCTTGGCAGCATCGAATACTCGGCAGTTAACCAGCCTTCGCCACTTCCCTTTTTCCACCGTGGAACGCCTTCGACAAAAGAGACTGCGCATAAAACCCTGGTTGCCCCGAATTCAACTAAAACACTGCCTTCAGCATGGTCAAGCCATTTGCGAGTGAATTTAACTTCGCGTAATTCATCGGCGCTTCGGCCGTCAGATCGTGTAGTCACGAATGCGACTCTAGCAACTAGATAGTCTCAACCAGAGTTACCTCTGGCCCTAAAAAGCGACGAGCCAAGTCAGTAAAGGGTTTTCCTGTTGCTAAGAATTGGTGCTTTGGAGCCGGCGCCTTTGAATCACGTAAAAGATCATTTTCAACCAGCATTCGGTAAACATCTTTTGCGGTTTCTTCGGCACTCGAGACCAAGGTAACTTTGTTTCCAGCCACAAAACTGATCACGCCAGTTAGCAGTGGGTAGTGAGTGCAGCCTAGAACTAAAGTGTCGACTTCATCCTTAAGAATTGGAGCTAGATATTCCTTGGCCACTTCAAGAACTTCTGGACCACTTGTGATTCCAGCTTCCACCAATTCCACAAACTTTGGACAGGCTGCTGAGGTTAATTGAATTTGAGTTGCGGCCGCGAAGGCATCGGCGTAAGCGCCGCTATTGATTGTGGCAGCTGTTCCGATAACACCAATGTGCCCAGTTCTAGTAGCGCTAACTGCACGTCTAACTGCTGGCTGAATAACTTCGATCACAGGAATTGAATAACGCTCGCGGGCATCGCGCAACATGGCGGCACTTGCTGAATTACAGGCAATCACCAGAGCTTTAACGTCACGGTCAACTAGTGAATCCAAAATATTCAAAGCAAGTTCGCGAACCTCTGCAATTGGCCTTGGACCATATGGGCTGTGAGCCGTATCCCCAACATAAATAACTGGTTCATTCGGTAACTGGTCCAAAATCGAGCGAACGACAGTCAGACCACCAACACCTGAATCCATCACGCCAATTGCCCTGTTATCCACGCCTTAATCATATTTGCTCTAGCTCAAACCCTTGGGATTAAAGGGTTTGGGAGGATTTCAAATGGCATCTATTGCAAAATCCTTGCGAACATTTGGTTGGAATTTATTGAAGAATCGAGTTGTTATAAATTAGTAGAAATTTCAACCACATAGAAAGTAGAGCAATGGCAGTCGCAGTCAGCATCCCAACCATCTTGCGTTCCTACACCGGAAATGCACGATCAGTTGAATGTTCTGGTGATTCGCTACAACACCTCATCACTAACTTGGATGACAAGTTCCCAGGCCTTGGTGACCGCCTACTTGAAAATGGCCAGCTACGCCGATTTGTGAACATCTACATCAATGACGAAGATGTGCGCTTCATGGGTAGCCTTGATGCAAAAATTGCTGACGGTGATGCAGTAACAATTCTGCCGGCCGTTGCTGGTGGCTAATTAATGCGCTTCGATTCGCTTCTTGATTCTGTTGGTAACACCCCACTTGTTGGCCTGCCAAATCTTTCACCAAGTGACGATGTTCGTATCTGGGCAAAACTAGAAGATCGTAATCCAACTGGTTCAATCAAAGATCGCGCTGCATTAGCGATGATCGAAGCAGCTGAAAAAGATGGGGTATTGACTCCTGGCTGTACGATTCTTGAACCAACAAGTGGCAATACAGGTATCTCACTTGCAATGGCAGCCCGCCTGAAAGGCTACAAGCTGATCTGCGTGATGCCAGAAAATACTTCAGTTGAACGCACACAACTATTGAATATGTGGGGCGCACAAATTCGTTACTCACCTGCTGCCGGTGGATCCAACGAAGCAGTCCGAGTTGCAAAAGAATTAGCTGCTCAGAATCCAGATTGGGTAATGCTTTACCAATATGGAAACCCAGCCAATGCTCTTGCCCATTACACCGGCACTGGCCCAGAAATTCTGGCTGACCTGCCCACAATCACTCACTTCGTTGCTGGCCTTGGAACAACAGGAACCTTAATGGGAACAGGTCGATACCTTCGTGAACATAAGCCCGATGTTCAGATTGTTGCCGCTGAGCCTCGATATGGCGAATTAGTTTATGGACTTCGCAATTTAGATGAAGGCTTCGTTCCAGAGTTATATGACGAGTCAATTTTGACTACAAGATTTTCAGTGGGTCCTCGCGAAGCCGTTGCTCGCACACGTGAACTTTTGGATAAAGAAGGTATCTTCGCTGGTATCTCCACAGGTGCAATTTTGCATGCTGCCCTAGGTGTTGGCGCGAAGGCAGTAAAAGCTGGGCAGAAAGCCGACATCGTATTTATTGTTTGCGATGGTGGCTGGAAATATTTATCCACCGGTGCCTATGAAGGCTCACTCGATGAAGCTGAAGATGCCCTCGATGGCCAACTTTGGGCTTAGCTAATCTCTATTTCTTCTTCTTCGACAGATCCATCAACGATTCGAAATGACCTTAATTCATAAGGTCCATCAGCATTTCCAGTTTCGCGCGTGCTGATCAATACGTAATGCGCATTTGGTTCAGATGCATAAGCAATGTCTGTTCTGGATGGATAAGCCTCAGTCGCTGTATGCGAATGATAGATAACTACAGGATCCTCATTGCGGGCATCCATGTCTTTATAAAGCTGCAAAAGATCGTGGGTTTCAAATTCATAAAAAGTAGGTGAACGAGCAGCATTTACCATTGGGATAAAACGTTCTGGGCGATCACAGTTAGCTGGCCCTGCGATCACACCGCAAGCCTCATCAGGGTGATCTGCGCGTGCATGCGCCACCATCTGATCTATTAAATCTTTGCTAATTTCTAACAACTTTTCACCTGTATTGATCTTAGAGGGCTTCGATCAAAGTGCTTTGCAAGTAAGTCAAGTAGTCGTAAAGGTGCAAGCCAGGATCCGTTGATTGCTTTTCGCGGTAGTCATCCGTTATGCCAATGCGAGTTCCAAGAACTAATCGCAAGTCATTTAGCGACCGAAGCCAAGCGTTTATCTGGGCACTATTTAATTCAAGTTTTTCTGAATCTGTTTCCAGTAAATGAGAAACCATTTCAAGATTGGTCAATTTTTCATTTCGTAAATCTGGCTCGGTAAATCTACGAAAATCTGAGGCAGCATCTTCGTCATCTTTATATGCAGAAGGGAAAAGTCTGGCGATGGCTGGGTCACTTGGCTCTTGAGTTGGGCCATCTAAACCAACCAACGCAGCTAGTGGATCAGATTCTTCTGGCACATCTGGCAACTCAAGAAGTTCATGCATCTGGCTAAAAAGTTCACGCAAAACTTTTCGCTCATCAAAATTTAGATTCAGTGTTACTTTGCCTCTGATAGACCGCTTGAACATCAGAAACTATCTCGCTCAGTTGTGGCCCAAAGTCCGTACGAATGCATCGCGGCAACATCGCGTTCCATCTCTTCACGAGTTCCAGAGCTAACTACTGCTTTACCCTTGTTGTGCACATCAAGCATTAATTTTTCAGCTTTAGTTTTGTCGTAGCCAAAATAATCCTGAAAAACAAAAGTTACATAGTTCATTAAATTGATGGGATCATTCCAAACAATTGTCACCCAAGGACGTGCAGTTGCTAAATCAGCTTCAGCAATCTCAATTGGGGCAACGCTCACTCTTGTAGTTTGCCACGCAATTTAACTAGGTGAAAGCCTAAGAATCTGAACCTTCATCGCCGCCACCAGGTGGAAGGCCTTCATAGATTTCTTTACATTCTGGGCAAACCGGAAATTTACCTGGATCGCGATTTGGTATCCACACTTTGCCACAAAGTGCGACGACAGCTCCGCCTAATACGGCGCTTTCGACAATTTTGTCTTTTTTAACATAATGCGCGAAGCGTTCATGATCGCCAGCCTGAACTTGCTCTTCGGTGCGCTCATCAACAAGTACGCCACCTTCGGTACGGAATTCTTCGCTGCTCATAAGCCCATTTTACTAGAGCCCGATCTTGGAATTAAGCCAATAAACTGCCTTAAGGTAAGTTCAAGTATTTTCAAACGAGGTAGTCAGTGCTATTTGAACCACAGATTGTTGAACCAATCGCACTGCCCCTTTGGATTGACTTAGGCGCAGTTGCAGTTGGTTCGGTTTATGGAGCCACTCTGGCAACTTCACGCAAGGCACCTCTTGTTGGTGTCTTACTAATGGGCATGTTGTTTGGTTTTGGTGGAAGCATTATTCGTGACCTTCTTCTAAATGCTCCGATTAATCCGCTGACTCAAGGGCGCTATGTTCCAACTGCAGCAGTATCTTCAATCATTGGTGCCGTATTTGGAAATCAGATTTTGAAACCAAGGCGAGTCTTCTACACTCTAGATGCCTTAGTAATCGGCATGTTTGTAGTTATTGGTGCCGAGAAATCTTTGATTTATGGAATGCCACTGGGTTCGGTGATTTTTATTGGAACCTTAACTGCAGTTGGTGGTGGAATTCTTGGTGACATTCTGACTGGCCAAAAACCTGACATCATGACTCGTGGACCATGGCTAGCTTCGGTTGCGCTATTTGGCGCTATTTGGTTTGTCATTTGGTATGAACAGGGTTTTATCGAATTTGCGGAACTCAGTACGATAGCAATCGTTATTTTGATTCGTGGGATGTCTTTGTGGCGTGGCTGGGATGCGCCAACCCCTGATGATTTAAAGCCCAGCGCCTGGGTTGGTCGAACGAAGCGCAGCGCTAATAAATAGCATTGGGGTATGGCTTTCAATGTTGAACAAATCAGATCGCAATTTCCAAGTCTTAATACAGGTGTAGCCCACTTCGATAGTCCAGGTGGAACTCAGACGCCAGTTTCGGTAGGCAAGGCGATCTATGACACGATCACAGGTCCACTTTCTAACCGCGCTACCGGATCACTTTCTGAAAAGAATGCTGAACATTCTGTAGTCGAAGCGCGAGCAGCAGCAGCTGATTTACTGAACATTGATCCTCGCGGAATCGTCTTTGGTCGCAGTATGACTCAACTAACATTTGATTTCGCGCGCACACTTTCACAAAGTTGGAAGCCTGGCGATGAAGTTGTTGTTTCTCGACTTGATCATGATGGCAATGTCAGGCCTTGGGTAACTTATGCCAATAAAACTGGTGCCACTTTGCGCTGGATTGATTTTGATCCAAATACTGGCCATCTCGATGTTTCAGATGTTGAAGCAGTCGTTACCGAAAAAACTAAAGTAGTTGCTCTAACTGCCGCCTCAAATGTGCTTGGCTCTAAGCCAGATTTGCCAGCAATCTCAAAAATTGTTCACTCAGTTGGTGCACTACTTTATGTCGATGGCGTTGCCAACACTGCGCATAACCCAGTGGATTTGGAAACTTTGGGTGCGGACTTCTATGGCTGCTCTCCTTACAAATTCTTTGGACCGCACATCGCATTTCTAGGTGCTAAACCAGAACTTCTTGAAACTTTGCACCCAGATAAATTGCGTCCATCAACTGAAGTTGTTCCCGAAAGATTTGAGCTTGGCACATTGCCATACGAGTTTTTAGCTGGAATCACTGCTGCAATAGATTTCATGGCCAGTATGGATCCAGAAGCAACTGGTTCTCGACGCCAACGATTACTTACTTCACTTGCAGCATCAGGCGCTCATGAAATGGCGCTTGACCATCAATTGCGTGCTGGCTTGGAATCTATGGGCAATGTGAAGATCTACAGCAACTCCAAAGTGAAAACACCCACACAGTTTTTCAATCTCGATGGCATTAAGCCAGAGCGAGTTTATGAAGAATTGTTAAAAGTTGA
>JACCDO010771550.1_pt1 | contig 14471 bp, 16 predicted proteins | sample 7446101 | NCBI WGS metagenome assembly JACCDO01 (sample SAMN15323440, study PRJNA562643) | freshwater metagenome | isolation source: river surface water | place: USA:Blue River Watershed | collected 2017-08-16
TAATAAATTTTTGCAAGCCCAACAACAACAACAAATGTCGGAAATGGTTGAAGAGGAAGAAATTGAATTAACACCCGAACAAATTGCATCACAACAACAGTATCATAAACGTTTGATGATGATTCAATACATAAAGAATCAACAACAAAACCAGCGATTGGGTCAAATTAAATCCAAGAAAATGAAGTTTGTTTAAACAACAATTGGAAAGGATGGTTGCATCGCAACACCGCAAATTCCGGGATCACTTTTACTATCACTTCGCCCAATTTTTACATATCCTTGGTCTCCCCAGTCCGTAGACCAAGAGTTTTTAACCAACCAATAGTCTACACCATTTTCTGTTCCGTAACCAACAATGAGTACTCCGTGGTCCAAGTTGGTGCCGCAACTGTCGCTGGTAATAACACCACTTGAGTATGATTGAAATATTCTTTGATCCGCCTCAATGGCTATTGATACGGGTCCAAAAGCAACCGCTTCTTTCAACGATAGTTGGTTAGAGGGTTCCACATCACTACACGCATCTATGGTGACTTGAGGTTCACAAGAAGACTTGCATAGTCCGGCTGAACCCGCAGAAGAAGTATATGGGTAAGACTCTTCGGTACACATTCCATTGTCCATCGCATATTGAAATGCATTATCCATCAAACCTCCTTTGCAACCCAAGTTGCCATTGGATCTAGAACACTCTACTAGTTGTTCTTCCGACAAACTGACTAGTTCATTCGTAGCAATTGCCCAAGCACCTTCCATTGCACCCGTTGCTGAAAACGACCAACAAGAACCACATTGTCCTTGGTCTTTTACTGGAGTTACGGCATTTTTTGTTCGCCAGTCCACTGAATCTGGGACTTTTGAATTTTGGAATGAATATGCTTCACAAGGTGAGGCAGCAGTTGTTTTTGACAATCCAGCACCTACAATATTTTTCTTGAATTCGGTTGCGGATAAATCAGTGAAACGATTGATGGCCATAGTAAAGTTGTGTTTTTCTAAGTTGTGTTGTATAATTGTTTTTAAATTTTCCTTAAATATGTCAAAACGTTGGTTTAGTTCTTCTTTAGAAGAATAAATTTTATTGAAGCGTTTTTGAAAATTCAAAAATGACTTCCAGTAGTCTAACGAATCTACTTCGTTAGAAGATTGACCACAGACAAATTGGGTAGATAATAATTGCACTAGTTGCGCAAATAAAAAAAGATTCATAACAAGTTGCATTTTGTTATTGGTATATAGTATAAATATAATAATCTTTATTACGTTTTAAATTAAATTCAAAATACCAATTTAGTTTACACATTTCCAATTATAACTCACATTTAATATGATGTGAGTTATAACAAAATATTTTCATGCATTTCATCTGAATCTGTTTACTTTATATTCAAATTTACCAACAAAATCTTCTTTGGGAATTTCTGTAAAAAATAATTTTCCCAACAAAGGAGCACTTTTTTGAAGTATATACTTGGTATCCAACTGACAAGGTGTGTACAGTCCGTGGTTTTTATTTTTTTCCTCCAATATGTAAGATAATCCAGATAATACACCCGCCGCAACTTGAACAATTGTCGGAGTGAAGTTTGGATTTATATCATCATCACTACTTAAAACTGAACCACACCAATATATTTTATCTACTTTGTCCCTTCCACAATAAACAGTACAACCAACAGTGTCATGTCCAACAAGTCTCTCACTTTTTGATTTATTTATGTTATCCATAACTTCAAAACTTGAACAGTCATTGTTTATCCGTAACATTAAATCATCTTCGCCACTTGACACGTGAGCTTTTTTAAAATAGTCTTTAATAGACTTGATAGCATATTTATTGATTTTATATACATAACCCATAAAAGGCGCGTCTTTTCCAAAGTAGTTTCCTAAGTCAAAAGTTTCTGCATGTTGGACTAGATTGCCTCTGTAGTTAGTAAACTTTACGTTAGAATTTTTATCAAGAATCGGACAAATTGAATTGAGAGAACATTCAGCCGCACTATTTTTTAAAAATATCACATCATATTTTTGATCTTTTAACTTTGGAAGAAGTTTCATTTTATCAAAATCAATATTACTTTTTGGAATAACTGGTTTTATATATTTGTTATCTTTACCACAAACTAGTTCCGCTTTGTCAAATAACTCTACCAACATTCCACCTACACTCCATGTGTTATAAATTTTATTCATCTTCATTTTTGTTTCATTATTTTTGACCATGTTATCAATTTCACTAACCAAAATAGTTCCAATTTTATGGTCATTTATTACCTTTTTCATAGTTTCTTTTCTAAAGTCATCATGACTGTGGTTATGTAACTCTTTATTCAGTTCATTTAATAAAAATAATACATAATGTTGGATTAATCCTGGGTTCTGTCCAAACTCAACTAAAATGTTACTGCGAATTTTTGTTTTTTCCCGACATTCTTCATATATTTTTTCTACAGTTTTTTGTTGCAAGTCTACCGAAGTTCCACAAAAACTATCAGCTGAGTCTTCAATACTAGTGTTTACATAATAAAAACCTTCCAACATACAAGTTTTCAACATGATATACGTACATGTACCAGTTGTTAAATCTATTATTATGTCACCACTTTTTAAACCTACTATTTTTATTAAACTATCAAAGTTAGTGCAGTTTATATCATAACACATAATATTTTTTTTTGGTATCTTTTCCAAAAGTGGTCCATAGAATGCTGTTGTACATTTGTCTACAAGTGTTATATTATTATAATTTACTTGAAAATACATTGAAAAATAATTTAATACACATTTTGCAACCCCACCGTATCCTAACATCAATATTTTTTTACTTTTTATATTTATCAAGTCACTCATTTATAGTTTAATAAGAAAAATATTTTCTAACTTTCTAAATTCACACTAATTATATTCAAAGGTTGTTGTATCTAATTTTATCAAGTTATACAAATACGTGCGAATTTTACTTACTATTGTAGGAGACGACTCAAAATCAATACTCATTAATTTATGCAAGGTTTTGTCGTATATATCACTCAGTTTCTCTCCTCTTAATATTTCCGCCTTATTTTTATTATACCACTCACATAACTGAGACAACATTTTTGAGTGAATATGCTTCAATAATAAAATAAATTCTTCGGGTTCTAGTTTCTTCCAGCTTGTGGGTGAAGAATGCGTGTTGTTGTAAATATACATATTGTTGGTTTTTTGACTGAACGCTTTTATAGGAATTTCTGTTACGGATACGAAATTTTCTTGTACAATATGAATTATCGTTTGTAATGCCGTATCGTTCATTAATATATGTACCGCATTTTGTGTTACATTGATGGTTTTCATAAATTCTTTGAATGTTTTTATAGGTCGTTGTTGGTGGGGGTCAGTGTTTAACCATTCTAATATATTGACCTTTTTCATACCTTTGGTGAGATGTTTATGAAGTTCGCTGATTTCTTCTCTCATCTGCTTATTTTCTAGTGCCAATTCTTGCACAATATGATACAATGTAGTTAATGTTGGAATACTAGTTGTTTCTTCTTCTTCACATTTTTCTTCGCGTTTTAGGGACGCTTTAGAATTTAGTTGTTTGTCATGAATAATTTCACACAGTATGATGTGACGTTTGTGTGAGGACTTTCGGGTATACTCTTTTCTACAGTATTGGCAGTTGAACATTTGGATTTTTATTTGATATTGATTCTATTATTCTCAATTATTTTGTATCAATTTTATTTTTATTGTTTTTTATTTTTCAAAAATATAATACTTACTTATATTAAGTTCAAATAATGCCAACTATTGCAACAAATGATCAAATAACTACTGGATGCCGTTGGTGCAATAACAATATGAGTTATAACGACCCCGCATCACAATACCAAACTTTAAAAATTATTCAAAATACGGTTCGGGTTCCAGCTTCTTTATATACTCACGATTTAGGAGCATTGACTGTTTATCAAACTCCGGGACTTTTTGGTGTCAATTGGAATCAAATGAGCGACCGCCGGATTCGTCATGTTCAACCGAATATTGTTACGGGTGGTAGTTTTTATCACGGAAGTAGCACGAAACATACCATTACTCGTGCCAGACCGGGTGCTGGGTGTCCCGGGGGGTCGGGTGTGGATATTAAACACAACTCGTATGACCGTTATCTGAATCGTTTGAAAGGTCGCGGACCCGTTCGTAGAGGTGTCATTCCGCGTGACTTTGGAAAACCTATTGTCTTTAACCCAGCGTTTCCTATCTATGGAGGCAAAACCACCAAAACCAGTATTGTCAGTGGGTGTAACTGCCCAATTGTTGGTGCGGAAAATACTGAAATTTATGAAACATTGGCTGATCCACAAAGATATCAGTTTACTTATGAATTTGATGTAGGTACAAAAGTTTATGCTACCAATTCAGATGGTTACTATGTAGAAGCTACTATTATTGCTAAAAACGGAAGTATTTATGATGTTCAATTTGAAGATGGTGGTGCGGTTGCTAGTAAAACTATTAATGAACTACTTCCTTACTACAACTGTAGTATTAATTCTTGTTAGAATTCGTTCGTAAGTAGGGTTGGGTCATTTTCTCTCTCGTTGTCTTTTATTTAGACGATTTTTATTTTTGTAAAAAATGATAAATTTGGTAAAATTGTAAATTTTATATAAATAATTTGTTTCATTATATAAAATGCCTAGAAAAATTGCGATGACTTTACATAATAACTCTACTCCTCGTATTGCTTATTCGGGAATTGTAAACTCTGCTGCTGCGGGTGCTGCTACTCTTAGAACAATGCCTTCCGCATTGAATGCTAAAATGATTGATCGTGTTTATAGTGCCAAACCCGGATGTAGTGCTTGTGGAAAAAAATAAAATATATACCTACTATAAATGGGTTCTTGTTCTGTACCACCAGTAGGACGTGCTAACAATTTAAGTAGTTTTGGATTTTTTATTCCGGTCAGTTTGGGAGGTCCTAGACTGAATAATTGCAACAACACGTTGTGCTATACTTACAACCACAACTATATTTACCAGCCACATTCCGGGTATGGTAAAGTAGGAACTACTGCGGCGGCCTATCTAGCTAGTCGTAAAAGGTTATAATTTTTTTAGTATGTCATTTATTGCCTAACTATAAAAAAAAATTGATTTTATTTTTTTAATTACTTATTTATTTACCAAAATAACTAATTACAACCAAGTTTTAAATTTGAAAATGTCTGCTTCCTTACAAATCAATCAAACAATGAGTTTATATATTCCTCGTGTTTCTTCTGAAATCACCAAGGAACAAATTGCTTATGTGTTTGAAAGTAATTTCTTTGGGCAAGTTAGTCGTGTTGACTTTATTTCAAAAACTGACTATTGTGCTAGTTATTACAATGCGGTTTATATTCATTTCAAAGAATGGGAAAACAGTATCATGGTTCATAATTTTCAAGAAAAACTTGTGAATTATATGAATGGAGTTGCAGAAACACCAGCGAGGGTTGTTTATAATGATCCTTATTACTGGAACGTTTTCGTCAATAGTTCGTCATTGTCTAAATCACGATATGTTGGTGGCAGTGGTAACAAAAAAATATGTTTAGACTTGTCTGACTTTTATGCAAGTAGAGAAAAAGAACAAAATGATACTTGTCATCAAGTTGAAGGAGAGAAAATTACTACAAATGAAATGGGTGCTTACTTGTTGTCTATTTTAAGAAACAACTCTTCTTGTTATGAAGAATGCAAATAAACAAAAAATAATACAAAATAAAATACAATACAAAATAAAAAACAATAAAAAACAAGGGACGAATGGATTCAACTTTTAGTAGTTGGATTTACCCTTGTTTTTTATTTTTTAAATGTAAAATAATAATTATTAAAGATTATTACTTTAACTATTCTATTCATATAATATATAAATTTTTTCTGATAAATGAATAACTTTGATTTGAATATTAACAATTATAGAAAAGAAGAACTTGAGGATATTTTTGAATTACCAGTCAATTATGATTCTTTAACACTTGAAACGAGAGAAAACAAGTTAAGAGAGAATATTTATTCTGACCCATCTATCCAAGAAAATATTAGAATAAAAACAATCGCCTTTTTAAAAGAAGCCAAAGAAATTCTATTGTCTGAATTAAAAAGTGCCGTATTTAACAAATTTTCCGCTGCAAATGTTTATAATCTTGATAATTCTCTCAAAACATCTCGGGTTATTGAAGAAAATGGTTCTAACTTTCTCATTCAAAAACCGAATACTCCTTTTTCCCAATCTTTTCCTAGTGAGTTTTATCCCGGTACAATCAACCCTCTTAAGAAAAGATCGGTTCGTCAGTATTTGAATATTGATACCCGTTTTCGTGACAACTACTATTCTACTTCATCTACCAACTTTCATTTAGACTTGCCTATTAAATTTTCTGACGTTACAACTCTGCAACTTACGGCTTTTGAAATTCCGAATAGTTACTATTATGTCTCTGATAAACTTGGGAACAACTTTTTCACTATTACAATTGAAAGTTCTGGGCATAGTGAAGTTTTTTTCATTCCCAATGGTAACTATACTGCTGCTGGAATTGTCAATTATTTGAACCATTATGTTAGCACAACGGGTCCTTTAGGCAATGTCGCTGGTTTTGAAGATTTAGTATTTTCTGAAAATATTGATACTGGTACTGGTACTGGGGGAACTGGTAGTGGAAGTGCGCAAATGGTGGTTGGTATTAAAAGTGGGGCGACATTGTTTAACTTTACCCTTGACTTTCAAGCAAATAGTTATGGTGATCCAGATACAAGCACACCTTTACCATTAAAATTTGGCTGGTTGATTGGGTTTAGGAATGGTATTTACAGTGGTAACTCTAGTTATGTTTCCGAAGCGGTCATTGATTTAAAAGGCTTTAAATATATGTTTTTAGTTGTAGATGACTACAACAATAATGTCAATAATAGTTTTTATAGTGCATTTAATTCTTCTATTTTAAACAAGAATATTTTAGCACGTATTTCGTTACAAAATACTAGTTTTTTTGATACCGCTGCACAAAACAATTTGTCTTTGGTTACTACCGCTAGGCAATATTTCGGTCCAGTGGATATTCAAAAGTTAGGAGTTCAACTATTGGATGAATATGGTAGAGTAATTGACTTGAATAATATGGATTTTTCTTTTTGTTTAACACTACAATCTATTTATGATTTATAATTGTTTATTGTTTATTGTTTATAATTCACGATTTATAAAGGATTTTTTTGGTTTTTTATTTGTTGGTATATATAAGTATAGTTCATGTCGTCATCTTGTTATAATGTGGCTAAATATGCATTTGGTAATGGTGTTATGAATAGTTCTTATGTAAGTGACTACTTATACAATAAAAAATCTAAACTAGTCAATTGTAATGCTAGAAAAACGATTCAGTGTAAAAAAGGATTTACCCAAGGTCAGTATTTATTATACAACAATCAACAGTTACTTCGTAACGGAGTCTTGTTGAATCACTCCAGTTTAAAATCTGGTTTATATACTGAAAAAAATTTTGAAAATATTAACAATATTTGTAAATATGGTGCGGAAAGCGATGGGTTGGTTGCGTGTTCCGCACCAACTACTGTAAATACTACATTACTTCCTTTTTATAGTTACTACAAAATAAATAGTTATAACCCTTAGAGAAAATGAGTAAAAAATATTGGAAATAGTTCTGTTCCAATATTTTTTGTTTTTTTGTTTTTTGTTTTTTTTGTGTTTTTAGTTGCGTATATTTCTGAAAAAGTAGTAAAATGCGATGGTTGCACAAAAGGTTACACCAGAAATCACTGATGATGTTGTATTTATCTCACTTGTCATGTAACTTTTCATGTTGTTGGTGTCCTTTGCGTTGTTGATGTTGTTACGTGTATAGTACATATCCTCTTCTATGACTGGCAAGTATTTCACTGGTTTGTTGGTGTTGTAGTTTTTTTTGGGTAAGTTTAACGTTTGAGAAATGTTTCTATTTTTTGCGTACTTCATTGTCGGTGGTGTTGAAATATCCAAGTCTATATAGTAACCCCAGTCTTGATCGTCATCATTTATGTTTATACTCACTTGATGATCTACGTATTCATCAATTTCAACATGATACTTCGGAGACGTATTCTCTTTATAGTTGGTTTGATTTTTGTTTGAATTTGAATAGTAGTCATATTCTGGAAGGTCACTATTGGCAAAAATCATGTTTAACATTCCAGCGTTGGTTTCTTGTATTGTTATACTTTATGTTGAGGATTTTTTATTTGTTTTTTTGGGAAAAAAATAAATATTTTCAATTTTTTTTATTTGTCGTTTTTTTTAAAGACACTAATTATTTTCTAATAAAAAAACATCTAAAAATATAGCAAGTAACATTGGAAACTGCCACGTTGAAAATATTGGTTTATAAGTTGGATTTTTATATATGGTTACACTAATGAAAATATAAAAACTCAAAAATAATGTTAATATTAATGATAATTTAAAGAAAATTTCTAAACTATTTGGCATATATTATCTTTTGATATTTATTTTTTGGGTTTTGGATTTTAGGTTTTGGATTTTTGTTTTTTGAAGTTTTACATTCTTTTCAACATTCTACGAGCTTTACTCGCAACACGGTTTCGTTTTGTCTGACGCGCTCTTACGTATGCCGCATATACTCCTTTCTTAGAAACCGAACAAGTATTTTTTTTACATATGGGAAATGATTTTCTTGTTCCTAAAAAACATTTTTTTCCACATTTTTTTAGCATAACGGTTCTCTGGCGTTGATTTGGGTTTTCTCTCTTCCACCCTCTCCAAGGTACATTCTTACGCGTTGTAGATGTCATATAGTTATGATTGAGATTTTATTTTGTTTCATTATATATATGAACTCTGATTTCAATTCCAACTTTAATTCAAAATCTAACTTATCTATTCAAGAAGTACATATTGATATTCAAGATGTTGAAGAACAACAAAATTCAAATGCGGAGTGTGGTGACTGCAGTAGTAATGTCACTGGAGACCTTTACATCAAAAAAGGTGTTTTTGATACTTTGAAACGAAAAACATTTGGAACTGCAAGTAATTTTAATAATAATAATAAAGTTCTTAATGAATTTGACTCTTTGCAAAGAAATAGTATCCATAGCCTACATTTTGATGACTGTGGAAGTAGTGGAGATGACAACTATTTTGGCGAACATACAAGTGATTTGAGTGATAGTTATAGCGAAGATGAGGAAGATACTTTTGTTGAAGAAGATAATGTTCTTATTCGCGATGGTAAAATAAAATCTTCTAGTATCTCTAATAATCAACCCTCTAGTCCAAAAGTTACATATAAAAAATTAAATTATCATCAAGTTGAAAAAAGTATTGACAAGTATTATTCTGATATTAATCACAAATATTCATCAGCACTTGATATTTTAGCTAGTTACTTGAAAGGTCATAAAATTATTTATATGGAAGCCAAGTCTTATTCTGAACAAAAATTAAATATGTTGATGATGCCGGCAATTTTACTTTCTACCGCTGCAACTGTTTTGGCCTCTGTTGTGCAAGACTATGGGTGGGGTTCTATTTTGATTTCTTCCGTGAATGCAGTCATTGCTTTCTTATTAGCTATCGTGAATTATTTAAAACTTGACGCTGCATCTGAAGCACATAAAATATCATCACATCAGTATGACAAGTTACAATCGTCGGTTGAATTTACATCCGGTTCTATTTTGTTGTTCCGTGACTTTACGATTACCAATAGTGTGTTAGATGCTAGTGGGGTTATCGGTGAAAACAAAATGAATGATGATATTATGAAAGTGAATATTTCAAAAAAAGAATTAGAACAAGAAATGATGAAAAAATTGAGCGACGTGGAGAAGAAAATTTCAGAAATCAAAGAAACCAATCAATTTTTGATTCCACAAGTGATTCGGGTTCGTTATCCAATTATTTATGGTACGAATATTTTTTCCATCATTAAAAAAATTGATGACCATAGAAAGAAAACAATTACTAATTTAAAAAATGTCAAAAATGAAATACGTTACATTAACGCGGTCTCTAAATTCAACAACCATATATTAAATAAAGACTACAAGGCACAGTTGGTCAAGTTATTTAATGTGAAAAAAGAGTTGGTCAAGGAAATTTTGTTACTTAAGTCGGCTTTTTCTATCATTGACCAAATGTTCCACCAAGAGATTATTAATGCGGAAATTATGAAAGGACGATGGTTTTATAGCTGGTTTTTTCATTATGATAAACTAACGAGTCCTACTGAAATCAATCCCTTTATTGCTAACTTAATGGACCCTTTTAAATGTAGAGGCTAAAATAAGACAAAGTGAAATATTATCCTTTGAAATAGAGACGATGCAGCATATGTATTATTTTGTTGTGTTGGGTTTTGTGGGGGAGGTGCTTGAAGTGGCGGTGTTGCTGGTTCCGAAGGTCTTACTGGTTCTGGTGGAGGCGGTAACTGGATATAACAATATTTATTTTTTATTTCTTCGCGTGTTTTTTTGTTTTTTATTTCCAACATAATGATTGTTTTGCGACAACACGCACAAGTTGGCGAGTGGTCGTTATTATTTAAACTTTTGAAATAACTTATTAGACAATCTTTACAGTAGTTATGACCACACCCAGTGTGTATTATTCCGAATGGGGAGAAAGTTTCATAACATATGGGGCAGTCGTTGTTGGTAATGGGTGTGGAATATTGCGGATTCGTTGTTACCACTTGTATGTCAAACTTTCTTTGTGGGGGACGGTATTTATAGACATAGTTTAATATCATTTCTTCTACTTCAAAAGTGAGGCACAATGTCCCACTGTTGTTCAATATTTCATCTGTATATTTTTCATAATTCTCGTCGGAAATCGTCGCCAACATATGAGTTAATGTATTCAACTCTTGGTTTAACTTTTGATAGTAATATTCTACTAATAAATTTATGTAACTTGATTTTTTATACTCGGTTGAATACTTTTTTATTTTCGTGTAGTAACACAACATTAATAAATTTAACTCTGAATGACTGCATAAATAAAGTCTTAAATATTTTTTTGCGATTGAAATATATGGAATTACCATATGACTAAATATGGTTCTTTCTACAATATTATTGTTTAGTTGTTTTATTGATGAGTGATTACACTTGTTTATTTTGTGGCCGGGTTTGCTACAGTATGAACACTTGGTTTTCTTGGGGAGGGATTTTGGAACGAGAGGTATTGTCATTTTTCCGGAACGTAGTAGCATATTGATTTGTTTTGTTTGTATATTATTCTTTTATTTTTTCATTTTTTTTGTTACTTTTTTTTTCAATTTTTATTTTATTTATACCAACTATACTGACACTGAAATACTTGATATAAGTTGAGTGGAATGTTATAGGAAAAAAGTATTTACGACAAATTTGGATTTTACAATAATATAAAATATTGCATTAGTTTAAGAATGTCTACTAAAAAAACAAAACAAATACCAAAAACATTACCAAATACTTCAGTGGAGTTATTACGAAAAAAGTCAGTTCTTCTTGATTTAATTTCCTCAAATCAGATAAATCCCGCTTGGTTCAGCACTTTGTTTACTCTTGACGTTATTGATGAATTTGTTTCAAAAGTGCGGAGTGTTTCGCCCACTTACTTTACAAATAAAGTTATTTTGAATAGAGAAGGTCTGCTGATATTTATTAAAACACAATTTCCACAAGGATTTTATAAACGATTTGTATCTAATTCTAAGTATGGTGCTGCATTTTTAGACGGACTACTATTGAAAGAGACGTTTTCTATTATATTTGACAATTCATATGGCACTTGTTCTGGACAAATAGGTCAAGGTTACGCAAGTGCGTCTTTTGAAAAAATGAAAAGTAATTTAGATATCTTTGATATTGCCGTTATTCTGGAAATGAATGTTGAAACAACTGCTGGCGTTAGTTTGTTGGATAAATATGACCCTCTTACTGAATATAAAAAGACTTTGAAGTCTGGAGAAGAGGTTGATATTACCAAGTATCACGAGTTTCTCAGTAGAAAAGATGTTCAAGAAAGAATTCAAAATGAAACATATGAGTCTGAACAAGAATCTGACGCCGGTAATGATGAGGAAGATGAAGATGGAATTGACTGGAAAAATGAATTTCACATTATATACCACGTGAAAAATAGGTTGATAAAAATACTAAACACCAACAAAATAATCGCATTTATTATCTCGGAACTAGGTGAATGCCAGTTACCAAGACCACGTTATCCGACGGAAGACGTCTGGTCTATTAATTTGATTTGTGGAGGAACCGGTGGAAATGGAGCTTATTTAATCTCTTTATTTTTGTTTTCAGTAATCGTGGGGTCACAAATGGGAAAGTGGCCACCCATAGGTGTTCTTGAATTGGCGGGAGGGTATGAAAATACTGCTGGGTTGTGTTTGTACACGAAATTTGGTTTTAAAGTTGATGCATCCATTAGAAGTAGCGTGTGTTTTGAAGACCACCGCAATCTTCCACATGTTGCTGACTTTAGAACTTTGGATTTAGACGCTACAAAACAAACAATGGTCAATTTGATTACTTCTAAAACACCCATTGACCCGTTTTACAAACATCCACTTTGTTATGTAAAAAATGCAGATTTACAGACTGCGTTGGCAGTTATCTTGAATCTTAGAGACAGTTTTTACAATGGTTCATATCAGTATGCATATGATAGGTATTATTTTGACAAATTTTTAACAGCAGTCAGTGTAATTCTCCAAAAAACACCGACGAATAAATATAATAGTTCTACGTTGAAAGTTGATTTAGATGAAATTATCAATAGATTGTTTTTAATTTCCCATGTTGATCCCAGTGATATAGAAAATACTTATAACAACTCTATTGCTACATTGTCTCTTATCGATCAGTCAAGAATAGATTCTATTGTAAATCCTCCGCCAACACCACCGCCAACACCGCCACCATCACCACCGCCAACGCCACCAACTACACCACCACCTTGCAATAATTCAAATGATACCGAGTGTGTTGTGTCCGGTGGTAGAAAAAAAAATAGAAAAAGTAGAAAGGTAAGAAAAAGAAAAAGTCGTCGCACGAAAAAACATATGAAACGACGTAAAAGTAAAAAACGCAATTGATATTTTATAATTATACACTTATAATTATAAAAGTGATTGTCTCCGAACTGCTGGGATTGAACCAGCGACCCTTTGATCTACAGTCAAATGCTCTTCCAGCTGAGCTAAGTTCGGTATTGGCTACTTTACTTTGTATACGACACTTACACCACACTTATTTGTGTTTGTGCTGTTGTATATAGATTTCACCATATGAATATATGGTTGTTTCTTTAAATTAGTTTTTATAATTTTATTATATAACTGAAACATAAAAAGAAGGTTATAAAATTTCGGAAGTGCCTACTAGTACTTCACTAAAAAGATGTATTCTTTCAAATTTATTGTTATGATACGAATTATTTACATCAATATAATATACTTTCTTTATATTATTTAATGTAAATTCATTAAATATTCCGACAGTAGGACCAGTATTTATTGCTATAATTATTTTTGCATGAGTTGATATGGCAGCAATCGTTTTAATCGTATAATTATCATCAGATGTGCATGGAATACCTTCTAATTTGTATGTAGTGACTATTTTATATTTGTTATTCAAGTCGCATATTGTTTTATTCATATCATTTACAAAATGGGGTGTCATTTCCACTTGATAAGATCGCGGCTCTGAATTTATGATTAAAATATCTATATCTTTATATTTTTCAGATAAACCTTCATATCTTAGTAGTAGGTCATTATCCGCATATTTAAATTCATTCATTATAATTGGGATATTTACTTTTTCAGAAATTTTATTAAAAAAACATACCAAAAATGTATCTAATACTGGTAATTGTAATGTTTTTGTATAGTTCCACCAGTTAAACTCTACTTCATTAGATCCAATCCAAATATTTATCCCTTTTTTTTGTTCGGTCAAATTACACAAGACAAAATTGTCGGATGGTATAAATTCAGATATCTGAGATATGTAGGTCTCTGAAATATGATAGAACACTTTTATGTTTTCTTTTTCAATATAATCTTTAATGGTATGAAAATAGATACATGTAAAAACATGATCCCCTAAATGAAATTCATTCCAAAAATGTAACTCCTTATTTGCCATAATATTATAACTTGATATAATATTATACCACAACTATCTCTATTACATATTTTGTTGTTTTATTTTATTTATTATATTTTAGTCCTCAATGTAACCATCAAAAAATGATTATTGGAAAACGCTAAAGCTACTTAATTGTATAATAGTTGATAATTTAATGATTAAATAAAAATTGAACTCAAAATAGGTTTATAATCAATATATAAAAACATAATTTATATTCATTATTATAAAAATGACCAATTTAGAAA
>JACCDO012088740.1_pt1 | contig 14470 bp, 10 predicted proteins | sample 7446101 | NCBI WGS metagenome assembly JACCDO01 (sample SAMN15323440, study PRJNA562643) | freshwater metagenome | isolation source: river surface water | place: USA:Blue River Watershed | collected 2017-08-16
CATGATATTGCAATAATGCGGTACTAATTCCAGTATTCAGAATCGACACGAAAATTAGCATATAAGGTATGAAAAACTTACAATATTTAAAATGCATTAATATTTTGTTCTTTGATCTAGCCCTAGCTATAATGGTTATAGTTCTCTAATTTCTATTTATCTAATTTACATATATAAATGATCGAGTGTAATGAATTTGTACTATATCTATTATCTGTACCATCTGATGTATAATATGACCATAGTAACTTGGTATGTGATCCGGGTATTTGATTAAATTAAATTGGTAGGACCTTAATTAAATTTAAATGGAACTATACCAATATGAACACAAAAATGGAAGCTGCATATCATAGTAGTTTAATCACAGACTCGAGTTGCATACAAGAAGTATCTAACTCGCAGTTAAATGTGCAGACACAAATCTTTGACGACGGTCACAAACCTGGTCAAACAACTTCTCCAACAACTCTAACATTACATTCAGGAAAGCAGTCGAGTAATTTTGTAGCAGTATTTGATCATTGCTTACCTGAAATATGGTGTAGTCGCTCGTACATATATTCTATAGAGAGAGTTAAGCCTTGGGGTGTATTTATATCAACAAAAGATGCACTGAATAGCAGTATAGATCCCGAAGATTTATGGAATTTAGGGGAATTTGAAAAATCTATAGCTTTAGTTACACTGAGATCTCATATTTTTGGTAAATGTAAAGATATTATTGGCAAAGATTTAGATCACATTTATGGCACAGTAGTCTGGAGCTTGGCATCCGGATTATCAAATGAGGTACAATATCATATTGACTATGCAGAATTATACAGATATGAAAGTAACAATATTTGTCCTCCTTTGTACGCTGGAACTTGTCAAGTTTCTCCATTGAACACGGAAGAAGTAGTTGGGGGGGATTTCATGGTTAATATTGGAGGTTTAAATCATTATCGAAAGTTTGGTTATAAAGCTAAATTTGTAACAGACGAGATGTTACAAACAGATCTAAATAGTTCTGATTGGATAACTATTAAATATAGAGAAAATAGAGGTATTATACATGATGGTGACTTACCACATTTATCTACCCGAATAAAATATATTCATGGTACAAAAAAAAGAGTAATATTAGGATTTAATTGCTTTACCAAAGCTGTTGGACCATGCTGTGAGCGAGCTCCTGAACACAGTGATGCTTTTAATAGGACAATCAAATTATACCAAGCAATGTCAACCTTAGTTCAACCAGTTTCTTCTTCGGAGAATGATAGCGACAAGATGTTAAAGGAGGAGAATATACGCTCTGATTATAATATAGGTATTACCACTAAAGATATATTAAAAAATAAGGCTTTGGCTAGATTAATTGTTATGGCTGCAAAGAAAGTAAATGAAAAAAATGACAAATAAATGCAAGAAATCTGTATCTATTGTTTAAATAATATTAAGCTATACTCTCTTTTTCTTTGATGTGTGAGGATTTTTATCTTCAATTGTTTCATCTGAAGGAATAGTAAATTTTGAGTCATACGCTTCATTATGCACACCAGCAATAGATCTACCAGAACAATCAGCCCTATTGCGGAAACTTTCATCCCAAGCAAGAGCTCTAGGTGTTGAACAAGCAATAGAAGGTCCCCCAGGTACAGTTCGACAAGCAGAAATAGAGGGGAAATGTTCTTCAAATATAGAGCGATACATATATGCTTCTTTTGTATTTGGGGTATTTTCTGGAAACCTATTTTTAGCATTAGCAAACATGTGATCTGTTACGCGTTGTTCGGCGAGATCTCGTAATGAGTCAATCCATCCATAACCAACACCATCACTAAATTGTTCTTTTTGTCTCCATAAAATTTCATGTGGCAAATATGGGTCATCTGGTGTGTCAAATGCTTTTCGTATAATATACTTCTCTATTCTTCCCTCATCCTTTTTAATCATTTTCTCCTCTGGGTCAATATTCATGGCAACATCTAGGAAATCAGCATCCAAAAATGGAACACGGGCTTCTAAGCCCCAGGCTGAAGTTGATTTGTTTGCACGCAAACAATCATATAGATGCAAATTTGATATTTTATCTTTTAGTTCGGCTTGCAATTCTTCTGCATTTGGTGCTTTATGGAAGTATAAGTAACCAGCAAAGACTTCGTCAGAACCTTCACCAGATAATACCATTTTTATTCCCATCGCTTTGATTTTTCTGCTCATCAAAAACATTGGAGTAGATGCTCGTACAGTAGTCGTATCAAACGTTTCTAGATGATATATGACTTCTCTTATTGCATCTAATCCTTCTTGAATTGTATAAGTGTAACTATGATGTATTGTACCCAAGAATTTAGCAACCTTTGCTGCTGCTGCTAGATCGGGCGAATTTTCTAAACCTACGCAAAAGGAATGTAATTGAGGAAACCAATTAATATGGTCACCACCAGTTTCTTTTTCTCGTGTAATAATACGATTAGCGACAGCTGCGACTAATGATGAATCCAATCCACCGGAAAGTAATACACCCCAAGGAACATCAGACATCATTCTGCGTCTTACAGCATTTTCAAAAGATTTCCTTAAAAGAACGGGGTCAAATTTATTTGTAGGTAACGAAATTTCTCTCCATTTTGGTAGATACCATTGATGAAATTTACCTGGCGTTTTACTTGAATAATACATACCAGGAGGAAATGTTTCAAATCGTGAACATTCGCCAGAAAAAGCTTTCATTTCTGATGCAAACCATGTACTTCCATCCGCCCCGTAGCCAATATATAAAGGAGTTTTACCGACATGGTCCCTTACAGCAAGAAATGAGTTATCTCGACGATCATATATAATGAAGGAGAACATTCCGCGTAATTTAGCAGGAAAACTTCCAATACCACCCTATGTAAATTACCATAATAAAGCAATAAATTTGACGTGTATTATATAAAATATTTATCACCTCAAGATATAATGGCACAACAACTTCACAATCGGAACCAGTGCTTGGTTTGTATTGCATTTTTAATTCAGAGTATAACTCTTTATAATTGTATATTTCGCCATTTGCAGCCACGACTATATTTTTATCGAGGCTAACTATTGGTTGTGCGCCAGATTCTGGATCTATAATGGCCAGTCTCTCATGAGCGATACCATGGCAATTCTCCACTAAATAACCACTCCAATCTGGTCCACGATGGCGAAGTCGCTGCGAACAGGTAATTAATAACTTGCGCAATTCCACCTCAGATAAGGTTGAATTAAATATTGCAAATATACCACACATGTTATTGGGGTGTATAGTATGGTGACGTCTGTTGATGTGTACTAGTACAGTCAGAGGTCATTACCGGCCGTGTTGACGGTCATAATTGATTTGATAAATATATACGTTAAAAATAATTATAATTGAATGAATTAAGTAAGAAGAAGCTATTTTTAATAATGAAACATTCTGCGTGTTGATTTCACGTTTTATGGGGAAATTTAATATTTCTTACTGGCGCCAATGGTGTCTCAACTTTAAATGTTTAAAGTTCTTTAAGTGCATCCATATAGTGTATATGTGAGTATAAAATATATTGGTCTAGGATTAGGTGTAATGATATGCGGAACTTGTTCAGGAACTTAAACAACTTAAAACAAGTGAATTCGCGCGTAACAGTCTGTCCATCTAGAATGGACATAAGGCATAAAAAATGATAAATTAAATACAAGAATTTACCTCCGCATTGCAGAATGGGTGCATCTGCATCGATTCATAGCGAAAATTCAGGCGAAATGGTCAATAAATTTATTGATGATCGAATTAAAGCAGTAACATCAACAAAATTTGTACCATTTATTAATCCTATGGGAAGCAATACTAAAATAAGCAATATATTGTCTTCAAACGATAAAATTGTCGTATCTACTAAAAGCTTAAAAGTATTAGCTCTCAGACATCATTCAAGTCAGAAAAATTCTTACATACCTCAAAATACAGTTGTATTTCCAAGTGGTAAAAAGGGTATTGGTTCAAATACAAATGACTCCTTTTCTAGTAAAGAAAAAGGTTCAAACGGATCGCTTAAAAAATTATCCAGAGATAGTCTCACTAATGTAGAGGGTACAAATAATGGAAATACATTGCAAAGTACAAAAGACGAAGGAAGGAAAAGACCTAATTTAAGGATAAATATACAGGATGACATTGATTGGATACAAGTTTCCGATGGCGAAGCAGGTGATGATGATGATATGGGGGAGATTTCTCCGCGTACTATACCTCGACAAGCTTTAAATGGACATAGTTTACCCAATCAGTCCTATTTGTTTACTCAATCCGGTACAATATTTATTGATGGCTTTAAAGATGGTATCGGTAAAGGTGGAATACTAGATGATGGTGCAGACCTTCGGACAGTAAAAATTCCCATGAGAGATAGATTACTAGTATTATGTAGAGTTGGTCAAGGAGCAAGTAGTGTTGTATATAAAGCATTAGACCTGATAGACATGAGAATTGTCGCGTTAAAAATGATATCTGTGTATGAAAGATCAAAACGACGTCAAATGGTTAGAGAATTGAATACATTGTTTCAAATGCTTCGGCAAAAACGATACGATCAGCACTATTTAATGAATCGTAGTGTTGATCAAAATACTATGAGTTATAATAAAAAACATCATCTTAAAGAAAATTTACATGACTATATTGTTGACTTTTATGATGCGTTTAGCAATGTCGATGAAGGCGGTGTTGCGTTAATGATGGAATATATGGATGGTGGATCGTTGCAAGATATTGTAGATAATGGTGGTTGTGATGATGAGAATACGCTTGCTAGTATTGCTGCACAGGCGTTAAGTGGCCTTTCCTTTCTCCATAGCTGTTCGCAATTACACAGGGATTTAAAACCTGGCAATTTTTTGATTTCATTGCATGGGGAGGTAAAAGTTGCCGATATGGGTATTGTTAGACAAATGTCCATGGTTAATAGTGATGATGATAATGAAGATGTATCATATAGTGATAATCAAGATACATCAATTCCAAGGGCAAACACATTTGTAGGAACTGCGACATATATGGCCCCCGAAAGAATTGATGGTAGAGAATACAGCTATCCTTCGGATATATGGGCATTTGGCTTATCGTTAATGACCGTTGCTCTTGGAGCACTACCTATAGATACTAAAGGTGGATATTGGAGTATTTTGCACTCTATCAGAGACAGTTCTCCACCATCGTTACCCTTAAATAGTAAATTTTCACCGGAATTCAGAGATTTTTTAGATATGTGTTTGAAACACAATCCGGACGAAAGGTATACATGTATTCAACTTTTGGAGCACCAGTTTATAAAAAAATATTATCTGACTGATCCGGAAAGTGACATTCTCACAGATGATCATGGAATTACTGAAATTAGGTCAATTATGTCAGCTTTATATTTGCATATAGCACGATCCAAGGCAGTGATACTACCTGTAGGATCTATAGATAGGTGCAAAGTTGATAAGGGGGATTATTGCTCAAGTGACATATCAAATTTATTGCGGACCTTCTTACTTACTGCTAATGCAGATAATAGACTGTCAGAAATAGCCAAACAATTGCACTTACCACTAGACAAGTTAGTTGATGAAATTAATTTGTACTGTGATTCCCTTGTGAATCATGATAAGCAATCATTTATTCAAACTCCAAAGGCAAGTCATAGCAGTTATTCATAAAACAAACGTACAAAAATGCTATATACAGTATTTATATAATAAAACAATCATTTTTTATTTTTTTCACTAACTTTCACCAGTACTATTATCATACCGATTAATATAATGAGACATAAAATATCCATACAAATTTTATCCGACTTTCTTGCTTCTTCTATTGTTGTTTTTAATTTAGCGTTAATATTAGTGACATGACCATGTACGTCATCAATTTTGGCACCAAGACTATCGATCATTTTACTTTGAATTTTTACCTCTTCATTCATAGTCCTAGCCATTCCGCCCAATTCATCTACAACTTTGCCTATTTCCATGATTTCAACATCCATTTGCGTATCACGTTCTTTAATTTTATGTAATGCTGTTCTGTGCTCGTCTGTCATATTTTGTCTTCCGCCTATATAACCACCACCTCCACCACCGAAAGCTTCATTGTTAGCCTTTCCATTTGACTTAAACAATTCAGATTCTTCCATACTAACTAATTGAAATGCTTGATAATCTGGAACCAAACCTGTTCTTTGTGCATCATTTATTGCACGAATTTCACGTTGAAACTTTAATAATACTTGTTGCCGTAGAGCTAAGTCATCAGCAGTATACTTACTCTATGTAGTACAATCGTAGAATTATAAGTACAGAGATAAATAAACTATAGTGAGGATAAATTCTTACCCTTTTTTTTTTTGCTTCAGCATTATAGGTAGCACTTAGGTCATCATATTCCTGCTTTAATTTCAATAATTCAGTCTTGACTTTCTGCCTATTTTGAATTGCATCTTTATTGTTAACTCCAGCTTTTTCAAGATTTTGTACTATTTCATAAGTCTCTTTAATAGTTTGCAGTCTATCCTCTACAGCTGCTTTTAATTCCAGAAATTTATCGACTTTGCCATCCTCACCGATTATATTTACTTTTTTTTTACCACCTCCAACTTCTTGTTGAATCTTATTCAATTTTGTAAGACAGTCAGACAATTCCAAATCTATTTGATCTGTCATACCAAATGATAGTGGACAGATGACTGCTATGAAACATAATTATCGAAACATTTTCCAAAAACCCTAATCAAACAGTCGACTAAGTTTTGACCGTTTTTAGGAATCCTTATGAATAAATAATCATACACAAAAATTTGTGATTCAATTTAATTATCTATGATAATAACTACTCATGTACTGGCTAATCATGCCAACCAATAGAGTTTAGCAACGTGATTCCATACCGGCGACTCGGGTGTCCAAGACACACTCCGAGGCGAGAAACGCCGTCACGTCGCAGCCTGACTGTTCGGGTTTGAGACTTAGCCTTAGAGTCCTTTGCGACAGTTCTGTATAGTGTAGAATACAACTTGGTATAAATGCAATCGTGATAACTTGATGGTTATATTGAGCCTCGTAAAGTTATAATTTGTAAATTGCAATTACTGTATTGTACTGTCGTAATGGCAACACAACAAAACGAGCCAAGCAAATTCATTCTATCTTATCCTTCGCCACCTTCATACTTCACTAGTAATATCAAACCCCCAACGAATGTACCAAGTTCTGGTTATGCGACTCTATCAGAGCAGTACAATGGAATAATCAGTGTTCAGTTAGATGAAAGGAGTATATTTTGTGATTCTAAAGATTATAAGAAAGATTTGAAAAGGTAAGTTTCACATTTCCATACACATATTTTCCAAATAAAATCGTTATTACTAGTATCTAGACTTTTTACAAAGGTTTTGATTGACTCCATGAATTTTGCCAAATGTATGGATAACTTGGTGGATTCGACAACTATATCATTGTTCTCACACGCATTAAATAATGCAACAAACGAGTTGTATAATTGTATAAATGAGTACAGGACACATAATGCCAGAGAAATATTACTTCATGACTTAAATTCAAAATTAACTGCAATTAAAATTATTGAGTTAGATTTAAAAAGGTGAGCTCATTAAGTTTATTCTTTTCTTATGCACTATTGAATTTAATTCTTGTGTAGGTTAATAGATAGTTATCAATCATAATTTTTTTTAGTTTTTCTTGTGTTCTAACTAAATGCTTTAAATTAACATCAGAAATCGTTTTATAGAAATAATATTGCTGATATGAGCATTAAAAAATATCAGAATATTTGTCAAAAAATTATTCAAAACTCTCTTTCTCTCATCGAGAAATTTTTTATTACCACTAATATCACAATAAGTGCGCTGTAAAATAAAAAGATTTTTTTCATCGACAATATTAACATTTAATTCCAATAGATCTTGTTGTAATTGATAGAATTCACTAAAGCGTCGGTGTACGCAATATGCATATTTACCTCTCATTATATTAATCTTATAAAAAACAATTGGTTTGTTTTCTATCCCTAAGAAACAACACGCACTATCACAATTTTTAGTCTCATAACCATCAATACTTACTGTAAAAAAAAAAGGCGGAAATCTTTTGGAAAAAGTGTCCAATGTGCTAAAAATTAACCTCTTATCTGTTTCCATCGTAAACAATTACATTTCTACCTGGCTGTATCTACGGAACTTCCGATTCGGAAGCTGATTGAGAACCGGTATTTTTGACACAAGCGGACCGCTTGAAGCGGTCGCGGTCCACCGGGTAATTATTTGTCATTTTAATGCATGAAAGTCAGAAATAAACCCTAAACTCTAAAATATATTTCATACAAAAAATTTAATCACTACTAATAGCTCTCTGTACATATAGAATCTGTACAAAGTATCACGAACATATATGACGAACTTTAAAATGTACTCTGTAACAAATGGTAGAAAGTTTTTTTTAAGTATCACTCGAATTTATTATTTAAAATGGAAAAGAACCATAATGTAATTAGGGATTTTCTGAAATCATAATTATTTCTTGACAATCTGTCTATCTTGTCTTGACCAAGTTGATTAAAAAATTAAAGTCACACTTAATCTTCATTTAGACCCTTCAGTCTGACTTCAAATAAAAAGGGGAGCACATGGATTTAGAAGATATATTGAAAGATGCAAGTGATGACTCCGACATTGATATTAGTTCCGTCAATATTCAAGAGTTACTTGAGGAAAATGATAATGATGATGAACCTTATTTTACAGAGAAAAAAATCGCTACGCGTATCAGTATAGACTCAAATATTAGTGAAACTAAAAAAATAGGTGAAATTAATGTTAATCCAAGTATAAGTTCCGAATTACCTATTGATTATTTTATTAATGGCACTAATAATAATGAAAATAATGCCGATGATATTACAAAAAATTATACCTTTGATGCAAAAAATGCAAAACATTCGTCCCATATTACACTACATGATATTAACGATAACAAAAAATACAATGTAAGCCCAGTATCGAACAAATTAGAATCACTTATGGTTGCTGAAAGAAGAGAGTTAAAATTACAGAACCAAGGACTTCAAGATTCAGTTTCAATCCTAAATTTTAGCCGTGACAAACCTATTAATAATTTTGCTCATAAAAGACTGGATAGTAGTAATTCAAATTTAAAATTTATAGAATTTAGTAAAATTTCTGATCAACTTCGCAGAAATACTAATTTTAAACAACATGGACCTGGTATTGCTACTGTGATTGAAATTTCTTCCAAATTTATTGCTATTGGTACATCGAAGGGTTTGGTTTTATTATTTGATCATGGACAAGAAATTCGCCAAGTAATTGGATCTGCTGTCCCTGCAACTAATAGATGTTCTGATAAGGTTACTGCTGTTTCAATTAATAATGGCGGAACTTTAATTCTTGTAGGTTACACTACAGGTGAAATTACTTTGTGGGATATCAAAGGATCCTTATTGAAAACTATTGCAGACTTACATCATGCATCTATTACTACTCTGTGCTTTATAGTGAATATTTTAGATGGATCAAAATTAAATGCGACATTAAATACAAATATTGATGCTGTAAGTGTTGATGCTAAAGGGGTGGTACAAAAAATACAGCTATCAAAACACTTGTTATGGTCGACGTATACATACGAAGCAAACTGTTTGCTTGACGGTGCTATAGGCTTAGTTTCTAGTATGTCGCCTTTAATTTCTATCTACGATAAATATTGCCAGCAAAACATAAACAAGGGAAATTGTCAGGAGATATTTATTTCACAAATATCTAAAGACAAATCCCTACTTTTCCATCAGAATGTACAGTTATTAGCGGTGCACATTGGGAACAGAACATATGTTATTCAACTTCAGCCCAGTGTGAGAATAATTTTTAAATGGGATAGTAGCATAGAATCCGATATTACCTGTCTTCATTGGAATTGGGATATGGAACGATTTGATAATAAATCTGAATTGTTTAACCCACTGCTAATTAGAAGTCGGGGTAGTTATATCGAAATACTTTCTATTTCTACTAAAGGTTCCCCCGACTTCGATTACATCTTTTCAGTCAAGCATTTTGTTGCATTTCACAATTTGAACATTATTTCATTACAATTTATTGGCAACTCTGCTATTGCAATTATATCACAGAATTGGGTATATTTTTTATCAAATGATTTGCGTATCGTTGATAAATGTCAGTTATCATTAGAATTGTATTCTGGAATGACAATGCAAATAAACCAAAATAATAGTTTGTGTGGATCTGTACAAGCTGATAATAGTATGTTGTACATCCTTTCAGCAGATACTTTACTATCCATCTATATTCAATCATGGATGGAGTTAACGGATCAATTAATACGTGATGGGAAATGGTTAGAGGCATTAACTCTAGCGTTAGAAAGATCTGGTGAAGCTATATCGATTGATGATTCCTTACTGTTGGAACGTTATATTAAAAGTTATGTCACACTTGCTGTGACTCAATCCACACAAACAATGAACTTAAAAAACTCTAGCATTCAAACTAGAAATCATTATTTTCTTGTTGCTGGAGTTTGTATCGAGTACTGTATAGCAGCTGATTTATATAATTTGTTGTTTACAGAAATTTTTAGTTCGTTTGTGGTTGCAAGTCAAGAGAATGTGTTTTTTGATTCGCTTGAAACATACATAATGGCAAAGAAAATCGTAAAAATTCCTGCAAATATTATTAACTCATTATTCAAATATATTGAAGTATCTCCTCACAAGAAAAATTCTATTGACAGATGTATACCCATGGTAGATTTATCCTTGATAGATCTTAATTATTGTGCTCGATTTTTATCGGAAAAGTCTATGGTTTCGTCATTTTTATACATTTATGCATTTGGTATTGGTGATTTTGGAATTGCCTTTAACGTCGTGATTGACAAATTAGTTAATGCACAAACACCTTTATTTACAATTGACGAAAGCTTCCCATCACCTCAACAAGCTGATATTGGGTACAAGTTGTTGCTTTTTTTAAAATATACGGGCGAAATGCGATCGTATCCTTCAGGTGAAAATGTTTATATTTCTTTGACACAGATACAAAATTTGGTGACACTATTAATTAGTAAAAAATGGGTCATTAACCATTTGAGTAATTCTAATTTAGTTGTCAATAATTTTTACCCTTATTTGTATATTCTTGTTAAAATTGATGCACCTGCTACGTATTATTGCTTAAGTGTGCTAATACGGAGAATCAACGATGGTTTGAATTATGATACAGATTTCACGATCGTGTCTATTTATTGTAACCTTTTCGATTTTGCTATGGAATATAATATAAACACTAACCTCTATTTTGAAAATGTCTCTGCGGACTTAGTTGAAATCAGTTCTGCATTGCCAGAAAATATAATTATCGCTTTTATAAGATATCATAGAGCGTTTACTAAACCAATAAACGAAGCAGAAAATATTGTTACATCACTTATAATAAATCAATTAAAGTGCAATTTATTGTCATCGAGTATAACAAATGAGTTACAAGCAATTAATTTTTGGAGAGCATCGCTTGCTTTAGAAAATAAACGTAGTAATAATAACCCATCTATTTCTGATAGTTTTCACTCGGCAATAAATGGATACTTGTTAATGCACGAAGTTGAAGGCGATTCGGTATTACTTCAATTATTTGCATATTTAGAGACAGTATTAAAACAAATAACATCTACAAATGACAATAATGGAGTTGAAATTTTCTGTTCATACTTGATAAAACTTGCAGAAATTAATTTAGAAAAAGCTAAATTTATTGTAACAAAATATTTGCTTCCTTATTGCACTACTGTAATAGATAGCACTAAAAAGTATAAACCAGTTCAATATGAGTTATTCAAATGCATGATTGGCAGAGCAGAAGAAATTGGCGGTAAAGATCAAGTTTGTGATACATTCTCTCACGCTGATATGCTTACGTTTATATCATTACTCCTAACTTTTTCAAAAGAAACAGTGTTATCATTTATATCGGCGTATGATAACTACCCCGTGGATGAATGCCTCAATTTATGCAGGGATCGAGGAGCAGTTGATGCAACTGCATTATTGTTAGAACGAGCTGGTGATTTGAACGGATCTCTTAAATTATTACTTGATGAAGTTTCTAAAATTATTTATAATACTAAAATTGAAATGAATGAAATACTACATAACAAAAGCCACCGGGAACACCCAATACTACTTCAAATACTTTCTACCAAAGGTTATTTTCGCAATGATATAGTGTCCAAGTTAACAAGCTTTCAACTTCTTAATCATTTTGTGCATTGCTCCATTGGTTTGTGCTCTAGATATAGTGATCGATCAAACCCATCAATGTGGCATTCTACATTTGACTTCATATTAAAAGAGCGTCAAACTGCAAAGTCATTTTCGACGTCATCAAATGTTGGGGACATTATTTTTATAATACTTGGACAGATCTTACAAATATTTATGTCACAAATGAAATCTTTTATACCTGCCCAAGAAATTATTCGTCGATTCACTTCGACTAATGCAGTCGGCATTAAATACGAGGAATTTAAAGATATCATGTTGAGTATGATAGATTCTTATGCATGGGAAAGATTACTTAATTATGGTGTGCTACGAATTCATGAGTATGACATAGTCCTATTAAATAAAAAAATGGACAAATTCTTGAGACGTGGTGAAAGGTTTAACAATATTAACATAGATAACTTTAGTATAGTGAAGGAAGAAAAAGTAAAAAAAATGACTGGTAATGCTCATCCGATAGTTTTTTTAAAGCAGTCAATAAATTTTGCTGCTTGTTCATCACACAACAAAAATTTAATCACAGTCCCTCCCCCTACTGATAATTCTAACTCTAAAGATGATAACTTTAAAAGACGTCCTGGGAGTCTACCAGTTAATGCGCGATTCGTTAAAGTATATACAGGTACATATGCAGACAATATATGAATATAATGCACAAATTATTTTTGTAAAATATCAAATGTATAAAAATAAATCATTTATTTTTTATGATGACTCTGTGCCACAGATTTTTTATGGCTGGGTTTGTTAGAAACTCACGCAAATCAATTCCTGTTAATGGATCAGTGTATAAATTTTGATCTTTTACTTCTACAACGGTAGGCTCGATATCGACAAGTTTGCTGAACATATAAGTTTGTGAACATATATCTGTACACGATGCGAAACTATTTTCATTACAAACAGACGATACTATTACAGACTTCTTTTCAGTCAGAAAGATATTGCTTTCATCCACCACATCGCACGTATTTTCACTGTCACAACTGATAGTAGTTATTACATTATCCACGCTTATCGTCTCTTTTAACATAAGTTCATGGTTGGTTGTAGCAAAATCGGAAATAATAATACTCCTACTTGTAGTATTAGTATCATATAGAGTATCCTGACCAGCTAACAGATTTGTAGCAATATCTTTTGGTGCTTGTATATCTTCTAATGTTTCCATGTCAGGTTTCAAATGATTATTTAATGTTTCAACCGAATTTTCAACTGATGACAAGTAAAATACATCATTTGATTCAATCGAACTATTGACCCCGAAGGACTTAACGGTTGATTTGCGACTATTATGCGAGGAAGGCACATCAATAGATTGTTTTATTCCGAAAATGTCGTAAAATTGGCAATTATAGACTTCACATCCCGTTTGAACTTCTTTGGATAAATGCTCATCTCGAAACTCAATAATTTTATTATCACAACCTTCAAATATTGCTTTACTATCAATTTCAAAATTTGGCACGATACTACTCACTACCACGTCAGATTTTATATCTTCACTATCAATATTATTGATAATATTACTTTCACCGTTAAAATAGCTACCATTACTACTATTAACATTAAAGGCTAGAAAATGATCGCATTGCAAAAGCAGATCTGATGCATATTTATCCAGTTGATCTAAAGTGGATGTATTATCCGTAAATTTAAAAAACTTCGGATGGTTTGAATTTTCTAATTCATGAAAATTATTGTTGTCGCCATTGAGATAAATGTCATCAGTAATGACATCATCTTTTTTGTTTTTACCATTGCTAGTATTAAACACAATATCACTACCATCGACTTGATAATCGTAAATTTCTTCTTCACAGCTAACTTGCGAAGTATTACAAGATGGATAAACAAAATCATCGACGTAAATTCTATCAATAGGTACATCTTTTATTTTCTCTCCAATATTTGCAAAATTAGTGTCCGTCGAACTTTCAGTATTACTTAGCTTGTATAAAGATTCTTGCTCCGATGAAGAGCGAATCCACCAAAAAGATTCCTCATTTAAATTGATTCGAGTTTCTTTGGGCTTAGGTGACTCTTCTCGGAACCTTCGTATGCACTCTTTTATCACCGACATAAATACTTTTTTGG
>JACCDO012040629.1_pt1 | contig 14469 bp, 14 predicted proteins | sample 7446101 | NCBI WGS metagenome assembly JACCDO01 (sample SAMN15323440, study PRJNA562643) | freshwater metagenome | isolation source: river surface water | place: USA:Blue River Watershed | collected 2017-08-16
AAAATATATTTAAAATATTGCTAGCAAAAGAGGAAGAAATAAAGAAGAAAGACGAAGAAAACAAGAAGAAAGATGAAGAAAATAAAAAATTACAAGAAAATAATAATGAAATTTTATATGATAATAAAAACTTACAAAAAAAATATAAAAAAATAGAAAAAAGTTATAATGAAGTTGAAAATAATAATAAAGATTTATTTAAACAAATTAAAAAGTTAGAAAATAAAATTAATGATTTTAATATTATTATTAATAATAAAGATAAACAAATTGAAGAGTTAAAAAGTATTAATGATATTAATAACAATTTAATTAAATATAATGAATTTAATGAGGATTCTGATTGTGATAATGTTTCCAATAATATTGTTATTAATAATCATGTTATAATGTCGAGAGAAACTGATAAATATATTAATGGTACACAATTATGTAAAGTTGGAAATAAAAAATTTGCTCATTGGTATTGTCTTGATAGTACCAAAGAATTAGTAAATATATTATCAACCAATATCGGGATTCCGATATTGAATTTAATAGATAAAAAAATTGGTGGAAATCATTCAGGAACATGGTTACATCCAGATTTAGCTTTACAATTAGCACAATGGATTAGTCCAAATTTAGCTTTACAGGTTAGTAGATGGATTAGAACTCTATTTTCAGGCGGTAAGGTTAACTTAAAGTTAATTAAAAAACAGGAAGAAAAAATTAATAGGTCTACTAAGAAAATTAAGGAATTAGAAAATATGGTATTAAAGAAACAAAAACGAGAAATTTATCCAGAATTAAATGTAATATATATGTTAACAACTGAAGATCACAAAAAAAGAAATACATATATAATAGGAAAGGCTACAAATTTAACCGATAGATTGTCAACCTATAATAAAACATGTGACCATGAAGTAGTATATTATAAAGAATGTGAAAGTGAAGAGAATATGGATTTGAGTGAGAAACTAATATTAAATAAATTAGACAAATATAGGGAAGTAACAAATAGGGATAGATTTATATTACCTAAAGGAGAAAACACTAAATTATTTATAGATATTATAAACAAATATATATAAAATGGTGAAGAACTAAATACTTTTATGTCCATTTTTTATTATATATATTGGAGAAAACATTAAAAAATATGTTCAAAATCAAAAATTCTATATTTATAAATATCACCAATACATGTATGAAATTCCCCATAATTATCTTTATTAATTAATTTACTTATTTTTTGAGCATTATTAACATAATTTGAATAATTTTGTTCACTTAAAAAATCATAATTATTCGGATTGGACATATTTGATTTAATTAATTGTGTTCTTGATTTTTTTGAGTTATTTATAAATATATCAATTTGATATATTTTATTATCCAAACTATATTTTTCAATTACTAACAAATACAATGTATTATTTTGTATATTACCAATATTTATTCTTGTCCAATAAATTTGCTCATGGTCAAAATTATATTTAATTTTAATTTTGTCTAATAAATTTAAATTATTTGAAATTACATATTTATCTGAATCTTGTTTTTCTTTACTAATATCCAAAATAACTAATTTATTTTCCGATTCCAAATCTAATTTCCATTTAATAAATAAAAACATTATTTGTTTAATATTTTTATAATTTTAATGTATAATCTTTTTTTCCATTAAAATTATATTTTACAAAATATTTTTTATAATTTAATAATAAATAATTTGGAAGATTTGATAATTTTAACAAAATATCCAATTTAGCTTTTGAATTTTTTTTAATTAAATAATCAATAAAATTAGTTAAAGAATCAATACTTTGAGCACTCCAAATAATTGCAATAATTTCTGGGTCTGAAGTAAAACTTGTCCATTTTTCTAAAATATCTTTGTTTTGAGCTTTAATTGTTTTTAAGGAAGATTTAATTAATTTGTTTGTTTTATCTTTTTTAATAATAATAATATTTCCTGTAGCAAGTTTTCTCCACCAGTTATATAATTTTTTATAAAATAATTTAGTATAATCAACATCAATATCAATATTATTATTAGAATATTTTATCCATCTACCAGAAGTTTTAATCCAAATATTTCCATCTAGTCCTTTCATTTTAGTTCCTTCTTTTTCACTACTAGCACAAAATCCCAATCCTTTTGGAGATGGTTCATTACCTTTATATGATTTTTTAGAATTATTTTTACAAGTTGGCATTAAAATTTATTGTATAAAATATATTCAGATTATAATTTAATTTTAGTATTTTTATAATAAAAAGTATAAAAATATTTTAAGCATTTTTAACAATCTTCATTGATAATAAAGTTTCTACTATATCATCGTGATCATTATAATCTGGGGTTTTTCTTTTTGTATCTGAATTATCTGAATTATTATTTGGTGGATCAATAGGAATTTCTATACGCATCGATTCGCACATTTCTATACTATTCTTTAGTAAAGTTGCGCCAAAATTTTCAATAAAATTAATATCTGGTTCTTCAGTTGATTCGGGAACTATTTCTGCTTCTACTTCTTCTGCTTCTACTTCTTCTGCTTCTTCTACTACTTCTGCTTCTACTTCTTCTTCTGATTCTGATTCTGATTCTGAAGCTGAATTTGAATTTGAAGCTGAATTTGAAGCTGAATTTGAATTTCTTATAGTTAGAGAACTAGAATAATCAGATTTGCGGGGCGGACGAGGTAGAACAGTATAATTACAAACTATGTCAAGCATATTTTTTCTACGCCTAGCTTTATCACTGCGACCAGACCCTAAATTAAAACCATCCATAATAGGTCCATTTATAAACCTAATAGCATTTGTATACACAAATCCTGTACAATTTTTAATAATATGATACTTGTTAACAATATTGAAAAAATTTTCATATTGTAATAACATATTTAATTCATTAAAATCAACATCAACATCATCTTTATATTTTTTTGTATGTATACAATTTTCTAAAGTGTAATGTTCAATATTAAAATTGGATAGCATAATAAACATAATTGCAAGAATGAATAAAAAATCATGAATAATTAATTTGAAAAATGGTATTCTATAATATTTTATAAAATTGTCATTATTATTTTGTATTTGAGAACAAATTATAGCCATAACGTTCTTTATTAAATTTTTAGAACAAAGAACCTTATCTGATTCGTCAATGACAATAGAATTAATTGACATTAAAATAAATTCATATTTATTATCTAAGATAACCGGAAAATATTTATTAGAAAACATATCAGCTCCGGTTATTGAAACTAATCTATCAAAAATATTTGTTCCAAAACTATTTTTGAGTAAAATACACATTTGCGGGACATTCTTAAACTTAAATTGATAAAATTGTGAATATGGCGTTATACCTTCGAGAACATTATTAATGTTATATCCCGTGTCTTTAACATTTTGTTTATTGCCTCTCATTTGTATTTGCCATTTTAAAAAAGCATTAGTACTCATTTTTTATATAATTATTTATGTATAACTATATAATCATGAAGTGAATTTTATATTTGATATCTATTCAAAACCTTAAAATTTCAATTTTTTGTATAATTATTAGTAAAAATTGAAAAATATATTAAATTATATTTAAAACTAAAACTAACTTAAATTACTATAATAATAAAAATATGATAATAGGATTAAGTGGGATTCAAGGAGCAGGAAAGGATACTGTGGGTGAAATATTAATTTCAGAATATGGATTTGTTAAGTTGTCATTTGCTAGTGCATTAAAAGACGCAGTATCAGTATTATTTGGATGGCCTCGTGATTTGTTAGAAGGTGCTACAGAGGAATCCAGAGTTTGGAGAGAAACAGTAAATGAATATTGGGCTGAGAAAACAAATATGCCTGATTTTACTCCTAGAAAAGCTCTTCAATATATTGGGACTGATTTATTGCGTAATCATTTGTGTAAGGATATTTGGGCTTGTATTATAGAAAGTAAAATAATTCAAATGACCAAGTCAGATCCAAAGATCAATATTGTTATCACAGATTGTAGATTTACAAATGAATTTGCAATATTAAAAAAATTTGATAGCGCCCAAATAGTAAAAGTTGAACGTGAATCTTTAATTCAATCTAATAATAAAACCCAAACCCATTCTAGTGAAATTGAATGGAAAGATTATACATTTGATGTGATTTTACCAAATAATGGGTCTATTGAAGAATTAAAAGATTCGATTAAGAATTTGATAATTAGTTAATTAGTTAATTAGTTAATTAAATAATTTTTTTATAAAAAAATATATTTTATTTTTAATTATATTGATTCTTTTATACAATTATGTAAAAACAAACAAATTTGAGACAAATTATTAGTAATTTCCCAAGTATTAGGATTAGTCAGAGGAATTTTTATATTTTGTTGTGAATCAGCAATTGAACCAATTTGTTTAGGTTCTAATATTTTAATATCGGGTGGATAAAGTGGATAATTAGAAAATTTAAATTCAATTTGAATAATTTTATTTTTAATATTATTAAATGTGATAATCCAAGAAAATTCATTAATAATATTAATTTCTTTAATAAATTCTTCAGATGAAAGTTTTTTATATTCGGCATTTAATCTTTTACTTTTAACCATAATAACACTAGTTTTGTTTAATTGTTTTTGAGCAGGTATTTCAAAAGTAAAAGTTTTTGTAATATCTTTAGGTAATTTCGTTCCATTTTTAACTAAAACAAAATATCTTAAAACTAAAACCGAGTCATCTGTAATAACAAATATCCCTGGGGCTTTTTTATATTGTACAGTATCTTGTAAAATTTCAAATACACTAACAACATTATATGGGAATGATTTTGAACTAACAAAACCTCTCGAAGAATATCCCAAACTCATTTCAAAACTATCAGAAAAATAAATTCCAGGTCCATGTACAGCCCCATTTGCTTGTAAAGCAGTTCCAGACATAATTTTTAATCCATTTTTAACAATAGGATACCAAGAATGCATAGAACTTCCATGAAATAAATAATATTTTTGAGGAAATTTATTTTCAATTTCAGCAGAATAATTAATATTTAAGAACATAATATCAGTTTCATATTCATCTTTAAATTCTTCAGTTAAATCTGATGGATTAACTTTTTTAACTCTTTTTTTCTCTCCAGAAACATGAGCTTTAGAACTCATTGAAAAATAATTATCAGAAACAGCATTTTTTAAAATACAATATACCAATTCATCTGTTAAACCAAATAATTCAATATCATTAGAACATGTATTTAAGTGTTTGAAAATTAATTCAATATCTGTATCAGTAAATTTATTGGTTATAATTCCTTTTAATACTGCTAAATTTGATACATTGGGAACCAATGGTAATGGTTTAAAAGCTAATTCACCTTTGGGATGGGATATTCCTTTAATTAAAATATTTAAAAGAAATTCAAATACCTTGGGGTCTTTATTATAAGTTGTTATAACTCTATTATCAGTTACCAAATTAAAATATTCTCGTTTACATTCAATATTATCACAACAATTAATAATTCCCATTCCTTTAATATTTAAATTATTACCACAACAAGTGCATAGATTAGTATTGGATTCCAATATTTTATGTAAATTAGTTAAAAAATATTCAATTGCATCGTAGAAATCTGTGTTAATATATATTGTTTTTTCTTTTATTATATATGCAGAATTATTAAATTTATTTTTAGCTAAACGAACCAAATGATTTAGTTCAATTAAATCCGAACAATCTAATTCGATAACCAATTTATTATTTATAATCAAATAGTTAATCTTATATTTATCTAAATAACAAATTGTAACATTATTATTATTTTGTTCAATAATAACATTTGGTAATTCTACAAATACTGTATGGGATGATAAAAAATAGTCCAAATCCATTGTTTTTAGTAAAGTTAATTTTTTTAGTATTTTATTAGTAATACTAATTATATTAAATAAAATAATCAATTTTTATTTAATATTTTTAATTGTTTCTTTTTGATATAAATTTAATTTTTTTATAGGTTAATATTATCTAATATATTTTAATGGTTATAATTGATAAAACTTATGATATGTCAAAAATTCACTTATTTCAAAGTGGTAGTACAAAATCAATTTTAAGTGAAAAAACATTACCTAAAATAAAAAAGGAAATTAAAGAAAATATTAAAGCACCAGAAAAACCAAAAAAGGTATATTTAATAGAATTCAATTTAAAACCAGACACAGAATATCCTTTAAGAATAAATTGTAGTCAAAGAACACTTAGTCCAAAATTAGCATTAGGAACTAAAGATGACGATATTACTTTAACAGTTAGATACAGTTCAGAAGAGTTAAAAAAATATGGATTTAAAAAAGATCATATAAAAAGAATAATTAAAGCAATCAAAGAAGATACAGCTTCATTTAAAGATTTAGCTGATAATATAACACATATTTTACAAGTAACAAATTAAGTAACAAATGAAGTAATTATTTATTTTTTTTTAATTGATTTATGATGTTCTAATTCATAATAAACTTTTTTTAAAGCAAAAGGATCTTTATGATTTATAAGATGATTATAAAGATAACTATCGATGTATTTAGGAATAAGACGTTTAGTATTAATTGACTCTTTTACCCAAAAAATTAATTCTTTTTGTGATTCTTTTAATACTGACATTGCTTTTGCATACATTAATTTATATGATTCTATTTTTACTGAATATATATTATTAATTTTCATTAATAAAATAATAATATTTTCGTAATTACAATAAATTTGTTTTTCATCTAAGAAATTAATTTGAATATCATAATTGTCATCTAAATATTCAATAAATTCATCATATTCAAATAATTCTTCAGTTTCCTGATTAACCAATCTTAAATCTTCAAAAAATAGTTTAAAATCAACAACATCAGTTTTTTCCCAATTAATAATATTATTAAATAATTCAGTATCAGTTTGTAAAGATCTTTTTTTATTATTTTTATTATAATTTTTGAAATAAATTATTTTTGACAAGGTATAAGGATTATCTTCAAGAGTACATTTTCCTAAAAATATTGAATAAACTGTATTTTTCATATATTCAACATAATCATCAGTTCCTTCTTTATAAACATAATACGCACTTAAATTTACTTTTGAACTAATTTCTTTTTCATAATCTTTAATTCGACTATGAATAGTTTCAAAATATTCTAATCCAATATCATAAAATTCTTCATTTTCATTTGAAATTTTAATATAAACGTCATGTTTATAAGTACATTTTTTCTTTTTCATTTCTAAATCAATTAATCCTGAACCTTCAAAAGCAATTTCAATTAAAGCATTTGAATTAGAATTGGAATTGGAATTAGAATAAAAATAAGTTTCTAAATTTGTCTCAATACATGGAAAATATTTATTAAATTTATATACAATAACAAACAAATTTAATTTAAATATATTTTCAGGTCTAACTTTAATTTTTTCACAATATTCTGGAGACAGGTTAAAATAATTAAAAACAAAATCTGAACTAAATTCTATTGTTTGAACTTGTTCGTCTGTAGTATTGGATTTAACATATTTAAGTAAAATATGAAAATCATCTTCTTTATATAGTTTGGTTTTAAGATTAAACCATTCTAATACTATATTGTTTATTTGTTCAGTAGTGTATTTTTTACTCATTATTTATTATTAATAATAATAATATATTATATATAAAAATCAATTTTTAGAATATAGATAAACTATTAACACCTTTAATATCAAATGAATACAATAATGTTTGTTTATTATAATCTTCAAGTAATTTAGCTAAATAATAAAATCCATTGGAACAAGCATAATCAATAGAATTTTTACCAAAACAATCAGTCCAATGGATATTTGCTCCATATGATAATAAAAGCTTTACAACTTCAATTCTTCCATGTAAACACGCCCAAATTAGTGGTGTAATATCTTGTCCATAAATTACATTTGGGTCAGCACCTGCATCTAATAAAATTATTCCCACTTCTAAATGTTCTGAATTTAAAGCTTCAACCAATGGAGTAAAATAATCATCTGAAACATTTGGATCAGCTCCATAATTAATTAATATTTGGACAATTTCTTTATGTCCCAATCTCGAAGCTAATTGTAATGGACTAATATTTGACTTGTAACCCCATTTATAATCAATATCAGCTCCTGAATCTAATAAAAACCTAACAATATTTATATGGTTTTCTTGAATAGCTTCAATTAATGGGCTTGAACCAAAATTATATTTTGTATTAACATTATTACCAATATATTTGACTACATTATCGTAATCACCCTGGGATATAGCATTAATAAATAGTTTGAATGTGTCAGATTTTGACATAATTTAATATTTAATATTTAATATTTAATAATATTTAAGTGACATTTTATATTAGTATAATTAATAGCTAATTTTAAATTTCAATTTTTTCATAAATTAAAAATTGAATAAATAAATAAAAGTATTGAATACTAATCTAAAAATAAAATAATTTGTAAAAATGACTAGGTTATTAAATAAACAAATAACTAAACCAATATATTTGTTGGATAATAAAAAGATAAATGAAACAAATTTAGATGCATATTTAAAAATTTTATCAAATCATTGGGTAATTCCAAATATATCCAAAGGATTTGAAACAAAAAATAATATATTATGGACAGTTCAATATCATGGAGGATGGTTAAAAAGCATGGAAAATTTTGTATTGGTAAATGATTGTACATGTATAACTAATAAATTTTTGTTTGATAAAAATAAAAAAATATGGTTTGGATTTTTAGATAAACCAGATTTATCATTATTAAGTCCTGCAAATAAATATTTTGATTTAATGAGTATTGGATTTTATGACGATGTCACATTAGAACCTGTTAATTTAGAATTAGAACCAGAACTTGAATTTGAGCCAGAATCAGAGTTTATAACTAAATTTTATGTTTGGAAAAGTAAAAATCTCGAAGATATTTTAAGCATTGTATTTAATAATTTTTCCAATAGAATTAATCCCCAATACAAAGATTTTTCACATACAAATGTGTATACTCCCAATACAAATTTAATAAAATCTAATTCAGATGATAAAAATAATAATTTAGAGGATAATAATAGTTTTCAAATTAAAATAAATAATTTGGAAATTAATTTATTAAAATTACAAATTGATTCAAATGAATTTGTAAATAAAGAAAAACAAATAGCAAATGAATATTTAAAATTTAAAATAGAGTATTTGGAATTTAAAAATTCATTTTTATCTAGAATCTAAAATTTTTATATAAGTTTGAGTATTAGTTGAATATAAATTATCATATCCAGCCCATCCATTTTGTTCATATCCATTAGCAAATTTAATTTTAGTTAAACCCTCTGTTTTATAAGGACTTGAAATTAATATGTAACGTTTGTCAGTGGTTTTATAACATTCAAAATGGTCAATAATACCCAATTCAAGTTCATTGGAAATTTGTTTTTCAATATATTTTGGAGGTACAATACATTTGGAAATATTAAAATTACTAATAAAATTATTTCGATTTTGTATAATTTCTTGAGTAATTCCATTGTAAGGTTCTAAAGTACTCGAACCCCAATAAGTATTAGAGTAAATTTGAGGATATCTAGTAGCGCTATATGTAGACATTGTTTTATAGTTATTTTTAGTTATTTTAGTATTTTGATATAGGTAATATTAATTTTATAATATTATCTAGTAAATAAATTAGAATTTCAATTTTTTATAATTTTTAATAATATTTATTATTAAAACAAACACATAAATTTTTATATTTCTCAGGTATCAAATCAAGTTGTTTATCAAATAATTTAATTTCTTTAATATTATTAGGTAATTTTTCTATGGGATCATTAAAATTTTTATTTAAAGTTAAATGAGTAATAGAATCAGGTATATTATCAATAGACTGGGTAAAAGAATAACCAAATTCCAAGTGTGTGAGATTTGGAGGTAAGTTTTCAACTGGATTATTAAAAGAATAACCAAATATTAAATGTTTAATTGTTAAAGGTAACAAATCAAGAGAATCATTAAATCTAGAACTTAATTTTAAATATTCTAATTTTTTTGGTAATTTTTCTATTGGACAATTACATTTTTCACCTAAAGACAAATATACCAAACCATCTGGTAAATTTCCAATAGGTCTGGAAAACTCATCACCAAAAGTTAAATGTGTTAGAGATTTAGGGAATGAATTAATAATTTGATTAAATTTATTTCCAAAAGTTAAATGTGTAAGATTTGGTGGAAACTTATTTATTGCTTGATTAAAATCATGACCTAAAATTAAATTTGTTATAGTATCTGGTAAATTATCAATAGGTAAATTAAAACTATATCCTAATTCTAAATGAGTAAGTTTTGGTGGTAAATTATCAAGAGGGTCATTATAGTAACTTGAAGTTAATTTTAAATCTATTATAGAATCTGGTAAATTATTAATAGATTCTTGAATAAAATTACCTGACAAATATAGATGAGTAATTGAATTTGGTAATTTATCTAATTTATGTTCATAACTTGATTTAATTTCTAAATATTTTAAACTATTAGGTAACTTTTCAAGTGGGTTATAATAATTTTGTAAAACTAAATGTGTAAGAGAATTTGGTAAATTATCAAGAAGAGGATGAGAATAACTGTGTGATAATTCTAGATATACCAATGATTGAGGTAAATTATTAAGTTCTTGTTTAAAATATGAATAAGTATCATTTCTAAAAACTATATGAGTAATTGAATCGGGTAAATTATCTAATGGTTGATTAAATTCACCTCCAAATTCTAAATATACTACTGTATTAGGAATATTCCCAATAACTTCCTTATTATTAAATTTTGTTTTAAATATTAAATGAGTTAGATTAGGAGGGAATTCAATTAAATAATCAAACACATAATTTAGATGTGTAATTAAATTATTTGAACAATTTAATTTAAATTCGTTTGGATTATAATAATCTTTAGAATAGTCAGGTAAATTTAGTAATTTAGTAATTAAATTATTTGAACAATCTAAATATTCTAAATTTTTAGGAATATTGTTAATTTGAGTAATTTTATTATTTGAACAAAATAATTTTTTTAATTTTTTATAATTATTTAGATTAATTATTCCCTCGATATTTGAATTAGATATTTCTAAAATTTCTAAATATTCAAAACCATACATATCATTTGGTAATTTTATAATTTCATTGAATGAACAGAATAATTCTTTGATACCAACATATTTAAAATTATTTAAATTATTTATAAGTGTATTTGTAATATTGAGACATTTTAAATTAATATATTTAAATTTTATTTCAGTAATTTCAGTATTTGCACAGTATAAATGAGTTAAATTTGTATATAATTCTATATCTAAAATATTTTTAAAATTTGTATTGGATATATTTAAACTTACTAAGCATTTTGGATGATTTATAATATTTCCAATATTATTATTTGAACAAGCCAATTCTTTTAATTTTATAAAACCTTTTAAATCTATAATTTCTTGAAATTCACAATCTGAAATATTTAAACATTCTAAATTTGTTGGAATATTTATTATTTGATTAATTTCATTATTTGAACAATTTAAATGTTTTAATTTTGTAAATTCTTTTAAATCTAATGTACCAACAAATCTATTCGTTGATATATCTAAATATTCTAGGGTTGCGGGAATATTTATTATTTTATTAATTCTATTATTTGAACAGTATAATCTTTTTAATTTAACAAATCCCTCTAAATCTAAAATCCCTTTAATATTTTTACCGGATACATCGATTTTAATTGTTGATGTTTTATTATATTTACTTAATATTTCTAAATTATTTTGCATTATATTATAGTTAAATTGTTATTAAAATTAATATATATTAAATATTTTAATCAATTTTTATAAAAATTATAGTATTTTTATTTATTATTTGATTCTGCAAATTGAGAATTTTTTATTTGTGTTAATATTTTTGAATTATAATAGTGATTAACTAAATCAATAATATTTTTTTTCCCATTAGTTTCTACAGCAATTTTATAGGCATCCCATACTTTATCACAAATTTCCTTGTAGCTAGTTTCCACAGTAAGTTGAGTTTTTACCATTTGAATAAGTACATTGGCATATACTGTTACACCTGCATAAATTTGTCTTTGAACTCCTAAATCCTTAAATATCTTTTCAACCAATTCATTTAATAATAAGATACGCGAATGTAATTGTCTAGGCATTTTTATTTGATAATATTAAGTTTTTTTATATTAAAATTAAACTTATTATTAAGTTTAATCAATTTTTATTAAATAATTGCAAACTTATAAACCAATAGAAAATTGTACTAAATTATTTTTAATAGAATCTAAGCTATATACTTTTGGATTATAAAAATACAAAACAAGTTTTTTGAGTTCTTTAATAGTAAGACCATCATCAGAAGCACTAGCATAATTACCACTTCCTAAAATATATGTATAAGTATTGGAACAAACATCGTAAATAAACTTACCATTCCAATATCCAATAGTTCCATCTTGTCTTTGATAAGCATAATATGCTCTAATTTTAATTTTTTTACATCCAATAGTCTTTTTTTCAGCCCAAAGATTAATAAGCGCATACATAGAATACAACCCGTTCCATTGGGTATTGTATGAATTAGAAAGAGATTGGAGAGCATGATAGTTAGTAGCAAATTGAGGATTTAACATGATTAAATATTATATAATATACAAATAAAACATTTTATATAAAAATTAAAATTAAAACCCCCTCTTTGATAAAATAAAAAATTGATTTTGTATAATAATAATTAAAATTTAAATAATAAAATATAATCTTATATAATTCCAATGTATACTACTATAATATTTCAAATACAATATTCAGATCTAACAAATAAGTTAGGAATAATTACAGTAAATCAAGTTAATTTGGATATTTTTAGTTTTTATTGTAAAGAGAATAATCAGAAAAAAAGTTCTATTTATATTGAAAAATGGTTAAAACAAATTTATCAATTTATTAATGCGGATACAAATTCAGATGTTTGTAAATATAAAATAAAAATAATTTCAGTTGGCAAATTAAATACAATCCAAGTTGACTCAGATATTAACTATGATATTGAGATTGATGAAAAAAATAAAACAGTCTATCTTAAAGATTATTGGGAATTAAAGTCCAATAAATTTGAATTATTAGAAAAAGAAGTTAAAGATTATTTACCAACCAATTATGATTTAGATTACGAACCTGATGATTTGGCAGATAATTTGGATAATCAAGAAATTGATAATAAAATAAATAATTCTAATAATCTTATCCAATTATATATACATTTGATAAATGTATATAAATACTTATATGAAGACTTGTTCAAGTATTTTAGAATTAAAATGTTAACCCAATGTTCAAAATTATACAAATATCAAAATTATAATAAATTTGATAAAAATTACAATATAATTATACAAGAAGTTACAAAAAAATTATTGGATAATTTTGGTTATGAATTTTCAATAGATTTTTTAACTTATTCAGATAATATAAAAGGACAATTAGAAATATCCCATAGAGAAATTAATTATGATGATTATTCGACTTTTACTCATGGAAGAAGTGAAAATAATCAAATAAATCAAAATTTTCTAAATGGACTTGTTGATTATTTGCACAAAAATTATATTTGATTTTGATTTAAATTTTTATAAATAAAAAATATTATAAGTATGTCAGATTTTATTCAACTTTGGAAACCTTGGAATGAGATAGAACCATATAAATTACCAAATACATCAAATAAGATATTGCAAGGATATTCGATTGCAGGATTAAGAACTAATTTTTATATAGGGCCAGATTTAACATTAGATGCAGGATTATCAATTCCATTCACTTCCAAATATATTTTAATTACTCATGGACATTCAGATCATATCGCTTCTATACCATTTCATCTTTATGTTAAAAGTGCTGAAGTAGAGCCAATAAAAATATTTTGCCCAAAAGAAATAGTTGATCTATTAGATAATTTTATTTGTAGTTTATTTCAGGTATCAGATTGTGATCCAACATTAAAACCTTATGGATATGAAATTATTGGAGTTGATGAAAATACTGAACCAGTTGAAATTAAATTAGCTAATACTCCTCATCAATTAGAATTTTTTAAATGTATTCACTCAGTACCCTGTATAGGTTATGGTATATCAATAATAAAAAACAAGTTAAAACAGGAATATGTTGGATTAAAATCAAATGAAATTAAAGAATTAAGATTAAAAGGAACAGAAATAACAGAAAAAATAATTGTACCCGAATTATATTTTTCAGGAGATACAACTCATGAATTATTTGAATTGGAAGCAAACAAAAAGATATTGGATTATCCTAATATAATCATAGAATGTTCATTTGTATATCCAGAAGATTTATCTCATGCACA
>JACCDO010290308.1_pt1 | contig 14467 bp, 13 predicted proteins | sample 7446101 | NCBI WGS metagenome assembly JACCDO01 (sample SAMN15323440, study PRJNA562643) | freshwater metagenome | isolation source: river surface water | place: USA:Blue River Watershed | collected 2017-08-16
GAGCACATTAAGAGCACATTAAGAGCACATTAAATATTAGTTGTATATTTTTCAAAAAAATAATCTAATACATGAATTATATAGCTTGTAGTAATATTTTTATGATATTATTGATGTATAAAATTTATATAAAGATAAATTTATTTAATTAAACAAATTTGATTACATGATTTTTATCATTATAAAATTTTCCTAAATCTTTTATAATTTTATATTCTACAATATCATCAAGTTTATAAATATCTAATTTTTGAAATTTAGTAATTTTTACTATTAAATCATCATCAATAATACTTACCCAGTTTGATTTAAATTTAGTATTATCCAATATATTTTCAGAATTACATAATTCAAATCCAGCATATCTTTTCATATATGTTTCTATATCATTATCTTCAAGCAACCAATTATAAACTTTTTGACTTATATATCTTTCACCATACCAAACATATATATCAATAATTATTTTATTATTAGTAATATCAATATGATCCATAATGTATTTAGATTTGTAAATAGATTTATCATGATAAATATATCTAATAGTTTTATTTTTATACATATCATTTTTTTCTTTATCGCTATATTCATTATAAATCATTTCATTTTTTTTATAAATATCGGATAATGTAAATCCAGGTTCTTTTTTAAATATAAATATAAGCATTTTATTAATATTGGATATTATACTCATTTCTTGATTTAAACTTTCTTGTTGTATTAATACATAAAAAAATCAATTTTATAAAATATATAAATTTTATGATATTTATTTTACAATTTATCTAAATCTTTTATAATATTAAATTTCATAAAATCACGGATATATATTTTATCAATTTTAGTAATTTTAATTGGTATATTATTATCATAAATAGTTATCCATTTTGGATTATTGTAAATACAAGCAGTATTTAGAACATTTATTTTATCAAAATAATAAAATTTATAACCTATATATCTGCTTAAATAATTTTTAATATTATTATCTTTAAATAACCAATTATAAACTTTTTTAGTTATATACTTTTCACCACGTGATACATATATATCAACAATTATTTTATTATCTTCAATATCAATATAATCTATCATATATTTCTTTTATTTATTAGTATGTTCTAAAAATATTTATATTTAGAGTTTTTAATTTTTTTATTAATCAATATAATAAATATACATTATGTAAAAAATAATATCATTATAATATCCATTGTAATAATATCTATTATATCATTAATCATTTTTTTCTTGATTTAAAATTTCTTATTATGTTAATTAGATATAATTTATTATAAAATATATCTTCAATATAATCAAAAAAAATATTGAAGATATATAGCTCCTATAGCTCAGTGGTAGAGCATTAGTCTTATTAACTAAGGGCCGTGAGTTCAATCCTCACTGGGAGCATTGTTTTTTTATCAAAAAAAAACAAATATAGTTATATGTAATAAAATAGATTATATGAATGATTTATTTTTTTTTAATCTTTTTTAGTAAATTTGTTATTAATTTTATTTATTATTTCATAAGCAATAATTTCAAAATTATCAAGCTTTTCTGTGATTTTATTTATTATTTCATTAAATCTATTTAATTCATCTTTTATAGAAATTTTTGTATGTAATACATTTAAATCTTTTATGATGTTATATTCTATAACATCATTAATTTTATTAAGATCATATTTTTCAAATGGAGTAATTTGAATTATTTTATCATCATGAATTATATTTAACCAATCTTCTTCAAAATCTTCATTACTAAATTGATTATAATTATCATCTAATCTAAAATCATTATTTATATCTAAGAAATGTTGTATCCATTCATCTTTTAATAACCATTTATAAACTTGTTTGCTTATATATTTATTTTTATTTAAGATATATACATCAATAATAATTTTATTACTAGTAAGATCAATATGATCCATAATGTATTTAGATATGAAAATATAATTATCATTAAATGAATATGTTGCATGGATAATATTTTCAAAATACTCTTTTTTTTGTTCATCAGTATAATTATTATATATAGCTTCTTGTGTGTTATAAAGATCTAATATATTATAAATTTTTGTTTTATTTATAAATATATTTTCAATCATTCCGTTAATACTTGATAAGATGCTCATTTATTGATTTAAACTTTCTTGTTGTATTAATACATAAAAAAATCAATTTTATAAAATGTATATTTTTATGTAAAATACATATTATTTTCATCTATTGTAATATTATGTAATTTTAGTAATTCTTCTTGAAATTTATTATGATTATCTTTATATCTAACTGCTAATTCTACAATCTGTGAAGTTGGTAATGTAATTTTAATTTCATTAATAGTCATATTTGAATTAAAGTAATATTTAGATAGATCATTTAAACAATCCCATGATAAATAATTAAATTCTAATGGAGTTAATCTTCCTGGTCTAAATAAAGCTGGTAATGATTGTTTTATATCATCATAATAATTAGTAGTTGCTATTATTAAACGATCTTTTACTGGAACGGGTCCTTGAAATAATTCCAATAAATCCGATATTCTTAATATATCACTTTTAAGATTTAAATTGTTTGTATGTAAAATTTGTTCAATTTCATGTGAAATTTTATTAAGTGATACCTTTTCACTTTTTATTCCATTATTTTCTGGATCAAAGCCTGGTTCATTATTTATCAATAAATTTTTCTTTTTTTCAAATTCAGATTCAATAAGATCTTGTTTTAATTTGTAAATCTTTTCAAGATCTACAAGTTTTTTAATACAATTATCAAATTCTTCTAAAAGAATAATTACATTTTTAGAACATATTGTATATGATTCATTACCATCTGGTAGTTTAAATTCTTGTCCATTAAAAATAGAATATAATTCTTTCTTTTTATCTAAATATAAACTTAAATCAATACTTACAATTTGTTTTTTCATTATAGTAGCTATACGATAAATGAATGAACTTTTACCAACGCCCGGTGGTCCATATAAAATTAGATTATTCCAATTATTAGATGCGTCTATTTCATAATTATTCTTTGATTTCATTAATTTAAATAAAAATTCTTTATATTGAGAAAAGAATGAATCTTCCATATATTTACAATCATCCCTCCATTTATCTAAACTTTCATTATAGAAATTAGATACAATAATATTTCTAGATAGAATTTTATAATAATTTAAATCAATAATTTTACCAAATTTAATCTGATTATCTATATATTGATCAATTTGATTAATATAACATTGATTGGAATTATTTGATTTTGTAATATGAATATTCATAACATTATTATATTCATATTGCTTATCATTATTTAATTTTTTACTAAATTTTGTAGTGATAAAACCTTCTACATTATGTATCTTATCATTAAATAAAACTTTATCTTTAAATACTTTGTAATTATTTGATGTATTTGGAATAGAAATGATAGAATAACTTACTTCTAAGTTAAAAAACTCTGGATGTAAATTGATAAATTTATGAATAGCGTTAATATATTTATCAATATTAGAAATATCAATATTATATAAAGTATTTTCATTATTTGAATTATCATTAATAACACTATTATCATCATTTAATTCATTTTTAATTGGTTCTAATTTTTTATTTGTTTTATAAGAAATGAAAATTTTTATGATATAAGCAAGTATAATAAATTTAAATTGATTTAATATTAATTTAAAAAGATTTTCATATTTTTTTATAATTTTATAATTTGAATAATTAAATGATTTGATAGTATCAATAAATTTTAATATAACAATATTTAAAACATTAGATAAATTTGAATCTAATTTAAATTTATTAGTTATATATGTTTGAATTGAATTGGCTATAAATGTTTGTTCCATTATTATACTAATTATTTAGTTATATCAATTTCAGATTATAAAAAAATATATTTGTTGTTTAGAGTAAAATATAAAATATATATGTAGTTTTTTTACATAATTATATTTGTTTAGAGTAAAATTCAATAACTCTTTTATTAGCAAAGAATGATGATTTTTTTAATCCAGTGATTTTTAAACCTTTTAAAGTTTTTACTCTTGAAATTCCAACGTATGCTTGTCCAGGAACAAATACTTTAGATAAATTTACTTCTATATAATTACATGTAGCACCTTGTATTTTATGAATTGTATTGGCATATGCTAATCTAATTGGTAAGTATTCAAATATATAAATTGGATTTCTTTCTTCATCAATACAATCTGGATCTAATACTTTATTATATCCAATTTTAATATCATTATCAAGATTAATAAGTCTTACTATAACATAATCATCATACATTTCTTTTATAATACCTTGCGATCCATTTACTATATTTTGTGAAATATTTGTAGTAATCATTATTTGAGCATTAATTCCTAATTTAATTTCTTCTGGAATACCTTGTTGTTTAACCACCATTTCAATTAGTTTTTTATTAGATACAATTGGTTTAATTTTATATATCTTTTTTTCTGTTGTAAGTTTATTCAACTCCCTTTGATTAATAGCATCAACTTCATTATTTGTTGGACATATTATCATAGGTTCCATATTTAAAAATAGTGATTTATCAATATTTTTATTATTATTTAGTAAAATTTTAAATGATTCATCAGATAATTTACCAATACGTGCTTCAGATAAAATATTTTGAAATTCAATATCATTTTGTCTAAAACATTTTGTAAATTGAATAATTAATGGATTTAAACTTTTATAAGTAATAGAATCAATAAAAAATTTTCCTTCAATTGGTTGTAATTGAAATAAATCTCCAATGAATATAACTTGAATTCCACCAAATGGTTCATTATTTTTATGAATTAATTCTAAATATTCTGATATTTTATCAATAAAAGCATCACTAATCATAGAAATTTCATCAATAATTAATACTTTTAATTCACGTAATTCAAAATATTTTGATTTTAATCTTATAGAAGATACTAATTTTTTAAATAAATCATTAGCAGATTGTTTTGCTAAACCAATTCCAAGATATGAATGAATAGTTCTTCCTCCAATTAAAGAAGATGCTTTACCAGTTGAAGCGCATATAGAAACTTTAGAATTTTCACAATATTTATTATCATATTTATTACGTAATTCTTTAACTAAATGATTAATTACAAAAGATTTTCCAAAACCAGCCGGTGCTGTTAAAAATATACTATGACCTTCAAGAGCCATTTTTACAAAATATTTTTGTTCATCAGATAATTCATGATTAATATTTTCTTCTTCATTTATTTTTGTATCTATTTCTTCTTCATTAACTTCTTTATTAACTTCTTCATTAACTTCTTTATTTATATTTGTATCTATTTCTTCTTTATTAACTTCTTTTTTATTTTCTAGTGTAAATGTATTTCTAATATATTCAATAATAGTAGTTTCAAATTTTTTATTTGTTATATCTATAGAATCAATAATATCAGAAAATGAATTAAATTTATGAAAAGCATTGATTATTTCTTGATCCATAATTATAATATGTTTTTAGATATTTCTTATCAATTTTATATAAAGTTTCAAAATTTATTTAGAAAAAAATGATAATTTAGAAAATTATATGAATTAAATATTTATGTAAATTTTTTTAATCTAGATAAAATTGATATTTAAATAACTTAAATATAATAAATTATGCCCGTTAAGTATGATAATGAAATGTTTATTAAAAGAGCTAAAGAAGTTCATAAAAATAAGTATAATTATAGTAAAACCGTTTATAAGAATAATAAAATTTCTGTAATAATAAAATGTTCTGAAGGACATGTATTTTCACAGAAACCGCATAATCATTTATCAGGAAATGGATGTCCAGTTTGTAATTTATTTAAAAAACGTAATAAACGTAATAAACGATCACTAACTGATATTAATCAAATGCTTCAAAAAGCTAAATTAATTTATAATGATAAATATGATTATTCAAAAGTAAATTATACAGGTTGTAAAAAACCAATAATAATAATTTGTAAAATTCATGGAGAATTTAATGAATTTATATCCAAACATGTAAATAAAAAAAAAGAATGTCCAGAATGTCATAAATATAATAAAAAAAATACTAATAACCATATTGTAAATATTATACCTAAATTATCAATAGATAATTTAAATTTGATGTCATGTTTAGATAAAGAATATCAATATATTATAAATAGTAAAAAATACATGCCATTATCATATGATATTCCAAGTAATCAAAATTATATATCATTATATAATGATGATAATATAAATAAAATGTATAGTTATATTGAAAATTATATTGATGATATCAATATGAAAGAAATAGTTAAAGATATTAATTATGATGATATATAATAATTTTTAATAAAATTGATATTTTTTTATTAAAAATATATAAAATATGACTAAAATATTAACTAATGAAGAATTTATTATAAGAGCTAATATCATTCATCATAATAAATATGATTATTCAAAGGTAAATTATATAAAAAATTATAAAAAAGTAATAATAATTTGTAAAATACATGGAGAATTTAATCAAACTCCATCAGCACATCTAAGGAATTATGGCTGTAAATTATGTAATTTGGTAAAGTTATCACATGTTAATAAATTATCATTTAAAACTAAAAATTTTATTGAAAAATCTAGAACTGTTCATAATAATAAATATGATTATTCAAAGGTAAATTATATACATAGTAAATTAAAGGTAATAATAATTTGTAAAATACATGGAGAATTTAAACAAACTCCGCCATCACATATAAGAGGTAATGGTTGTAGATCATGCGCTATTGAAAGAATAACATCAAATGCTAGAATAATTAATACTGAAGATTTTATTGAAAAATCTAATAATGTTCATAATAATAAATATGATTATTCAAAGGTAAATTATATAAATAGTAAATCAAAGGTAATAATAATTTGTAAAATACATGGAGAATTTACACAAGCACCACAATTACATATAAGCTTTCATGGTTGTAAATTATGTTCTTTTGAAAGATTATCACAAAAGAAAAGAATACCTAATATTGAAAATTTTATTAAAAAGGCTAATATTATTCATAATAATAAATATGATTATTCAAAAATGAATTATATAAATTCTAAAGAAAAGGTAATAATAATTTGTAAAATACATGGAGAATTTACACAATCACCAAGATTACACCTAAAGTCTAATGGTTGTAAATTATGTTCTTGTAAAAAAATATCAGATAAAATATATCTTACTAAAAATTTTATTAAAAGAGCTAATACTATTCATAATAATAAATATGATTATTCAAATATAGATTATATAAATAATTATTATAAAGTATTAATACATTGTAAAATACATGGACAATTTTTACAATCACCAAATACACATCTGAGAGGAGTTGGATGTATAATGTGTCAATCATTATTATCTATAATAAGAAAAAATATATTAATAAAACCTAAATTAAAAAAAACTGATATAAATTATATTATGAATAACTGAATGAATAACTATATAAAGATTATTTTTTTATGTAAAACATGTTATTTTTATATAAATAAAAAATGCTATCCATGATATAACAAGATATATAATTACGGGATCCATATTTTTTTATTATTATATTAAATTTTATACTATATTAATTTTTATATCAAGATTAGAATATCAGAAAAAAATATGTATAATAATTTAAATTTACTTTATTTTTCGCCATTTAGAAACGCTTATTAATTCATCTTTATATGGTTTTATTCTATCAATAATTTCATTGTAATTATATTGATTATTATTTAATTTAATTGGTTTTTTAAAAAATGGAATATTTTCTTTAAAATAGTTTATTTGATATTTTAATTTATCATATTTACTTTTATAATAATTTTTTAAAGTAATAATTTGATCCATTATTTCATTATATTTATTTATTAAACTATTATATTTATTTATCAAATTATCATATTTATCATCATAGTATTTCTTTTGTATGTTTAATTCATAATGTAAATCTTTTCTTAACAATTCTATTTCTGTTTTGTTATTACTTTGTTTATGTTCATCTTTTTTAAATCTAATATTTTCTTGAATATTATGTTTTATAAATTTATCTGGTGTAATATTTTTTGGTCTTGGTACTAAATAGTATTTATTTTCTGATATATTTTTATATATTATTCTTTTTTTAATATAACTTAATGATCTACTTTTATCCAATATAATAATAGCATCATAGCATTTATTATATTTATCTATATTACTAATAGTAATATAATGACATTCAATTTTTTTAAGATGTTCATATTGTTCATTACTTAAATCATTAGTTTTAAAATACCAATATTTAGATGTTTTAACATCATTAATCAATTCCATTAATATAATTTTCTTTATTGTATTAATACATAAAAATATCAATTTTAGAAATTATCAAAAAAAAAATATAAAGTATTTATTCCATATAATAACTAAAAGATTAATGTAAATTAGTTTTATATTAATATAAAACAATATGAAAAATATATTTATTATTCTACCACATCAATTATTTTATGAAAATTCTTTTTTAGATGATATTGATGAAATTTATTTAATTGAAGATCCGCAATATTTTCAAAAAAATTTTCATATTCAAAAATTATATTTACATATTACATCAATGAAAAATTATTATGATCATATTGTTAATAAATATCCAAATAAAAAAATTTTTTATATAGAATTTCATAAATGTAATTATAATGATTATAAAAATGATGAAATTAATATTAAAATGTTTCATCCTATAGATATTAAAAGTGTAAATAATTGGAAATCTAAAAATATTACATTTTTAGAATCACCTTATTTTTTAACATCTGAAAATGATTTATTATTATATAAAAATAGTGTTAAAAATAAGAATTATAACCATTTACATTTTTATAAATGGCAGAGATTACGTTTAAATATTTTAATTGATGAAAATAAAAAACCTGAATTTGGTAAATGGTCTTTTGATACTCAAAATAGAAATCCATATCCAAAAAATTACATAGAAAATATGATTAAACCATATTCATCAAAATATTATAATTATGCTAAAGAATATATTTTAAAATATTTTTCAAATGCTTTTGGAAAATTGAATGATATACATTATCCAACAACTTATTTTCAAGCTAAAAATCATTTAAGGCAATTTATTAATTTATCTTTATCTAATTTTGGTAATACTCAAGATGCTATTTCAAATAAAGTTATTTATGGTAATCATAGTAATATATCATCTTCATTAAATATTGGTTTATTAACGCCTTCTTATGTTATAGAACAAGTTTTAATATTTTACAATAATCATCAAAATAAAAAGAGTATTATTAACTCAATTGAAGGATTTATTCGTCAAATTATAGGATGGAGAGAATATATGCGTTTTATATATACATTCTATAGAAATGATATTATTGATGTTAGTTATTTAAATTTACAAAATAGAGTACCTTTATCTTGGTATAGAGGTACTACTGAATTATCTATTTTAAATGAGTGTATTAATAAACTTCAAAATTACGCTTATCTTCATCATATAGAACGTTTAATGGTTATGAACAATTTAGCAATTCTTTATGAAATTTCATATAAAGATATTTATAATTGGTTTATGAATTGTTTTATTGATAGTTATGATTGGGTAATGGTACCAAATGTATTAATGAATTATAATTCATTAAGTAATAATGTTAAATTTATGAAAAAAATGTATATAGTATCTGATAATTATTTAAAAAAAATGAGTTCAACATTTAATAAAGATGATGGTGTAATTATAAATAATTTATATTGGAATTTTTTAAAAAAATATAAAAAAATACTTAGTAAAGATTATGGATTATCAAGACAATTAAAAAATATAAGATAAAATTTATTTATTAAATTGAATTAGTTTTATATTATAAAATTCACAAATAGTTTTTACTTGATCATAGTCTTTATATTTTTCAATAAATATAATTTTTTTGACATTCGCGGCTGCTATCAATTTAATACATTGACAGCAAGGGGAATAATTTATATAAAGAATTGAATCTTCAAAATTAGAATTTGAATATAATAGTACATTTGTTTCTGCGTGAATTACTAATGAATGAACTAATTGTCTATTACTCCAATCAATGTTATCATTACTACCTGATTTTAATCCATTATATCCGGTTGATATAATCCTGTTGTTATTAATAGATACTAAACAAGCACCTACCTTTCTATATGGATCTTTAGATCTTAATTTGATTACATCACATAATTTTAAAAAGTATTCATCCCAAGTTAGATCTTCTATTTTTTCAGTCATATTAAATTATATTGATATATTATTCCATCAATTTTATAAAGATTTTATTAATGAAATAGCACTTTCTTTATCTGGACTCATTAATATTTTGTATAGATTTTCAATACTAAAACTAATAACATTTTTATCTAATCCATTTTCTTTTATAAAATTACCTACTATAACAAGAGCTGTATTATGTTCATCTCCAAAATTACCAAGACTATTATATTTAGTTATTACTTTACTGAAATTAGAGTCCAATTTCATTGATGTTAATGATGATTTTATATTTAAAATAGCACTTTCTTTATCTGAGCTCATTAATATTTTATATAGATTATTAGCACTAATAAACACAGTAAGGTCATTATTCATTCCATTTTCTTTCATAAAATTACCTACTATAACAATAGCTGTATTATGATCATCTCCAAAATTACCAAGATTGTTATATTTAGTTATTACTCTATTGAAATTAGGGTCTAATTTCATTGATGTTAATGATGAAATTATATTTGAAATAGCACTTTCTTTATCTGGACTCATTAATATTTTATATAAATTCTCAGTACTTATAAATATAACAAGATCATTATTTATACCATTTTCTTTCATAAAATTACCTACTATAACAAGAGCTGTATTATGATCATCTCCAAAATTACCAAGACTATTATATTTAGTTATTACTTTATTGAAATTAATGTCTAATTTCATTGACGTTGTTGGTGATCTTCCTGCTGCTCCTCCATTATCTTTATAATAATAATTACTAGATAAAATCCATGATGGTTTATAAGTACTTTCAATATTTTTTAAATAACATGTATTATTAGTAGTATTATAAACAAATCCATTACAATTTGGAGTCTTATCACATTCAGCTCCACATTCATTAATAGTACCAATTACTTTCATTAAATCACCCTGATTAGTATAATCTGTATTACTATACATACTATAAGTAATTGGTGGTGTTATAGGTATAGTAATTTCAGGAAGTGTTGTTGTAGTTGTTTTATTTTCTGTAGTTTGATTATTTGTTGTAGTTTGATCATTTGTTGTAGTTGCTGTAATTGGTCCAGTTATTGTAGTTGGTTTATTTTCTTCATCTTTTAAAAAATTTATTGATAATTCATTTCTAAATACATATAAAAGTACCATAATAATACTTATAATTAATACACTAATCATAAAATAAACATTAAATATACTATTACTTCTTTGATAATTTGAAGGAGTTAATCTTCTAGGTATTAATCTATTTGGTAATCTAACCGGTTGTTTATTCATTGGTTGAAATACTTTATAGGACATTTTTGGGGATGTTGTAGGATTATTATTAAAATTACTATTCATATTAATTTTTTTATCAGTTAATTATATAAATATAGTGTTAATTAATCACTAAATATAATTGATTAATTTAAATTAAATTATATATAAACAAATTTTAGTAATATTATGATTAATTTTAAATCATTATTTAATATTTTTAATAAAGAAAAGGGAGTTTTAGTATAAGAAGATAATAATACTATAAGTGATTATAAAAAAAAATATATAATAATTGCTTTTAGTCTAATTATTATCAGTTTAATTATAATAATTTATATGATATATTCTAGTATAAATCAATATTTTATTAATTACTTACATGGATTTTGGATTGGTACTAGTGAAGATGGTGAATTTATGATATATATAAATAATGATGATATTAGAATTATTATTTTTAATGAAATAACACAAAAAAATAATGAATATAAATGTTCATATGATTTAAATTTAGTTAGTTATTTTGATTTAGAGTTAAGAAAATATAAATTTAAAATATATGATTTACCAGAATCTAGTAATATTTTAAAATCATTAAATAGTAATAATTTATATTTAGATTTATACTCAATTGAAAATACTTGTATAATTAATACAGATACTGAAGATATTTTAATATTAACTAAAGATCATAAATCTAATTTATCATTAATGGTTTAATAATTAAAATTTATTTATTTTAATTATTATATATAAATAATTAAGAATGAAGAACTATTCAAATGAACAAAAATTTAGTATAATGGCTATATTAATATCCATAATTGGATTATTGGTTATAACATACTTAAATCCATATGATATTTATGGATTAGTTGGAGTATTTGTATTATCAACCACATTGGGTTTATCATCCATGCACGCGCTACATACATTCAACCTTTTAGAATCTGATAATAAAGTTCATATTGAACCACTTAAATCAAATCTATCTGAAAAAAATATTCTAGAATAAATATACTAGAATAAATTAAATTTATACATTTTTTCTACAAGCAGAAGATTTACAAAATTTATCAAATAATAAGTTATTTTATATAATGTATTAAATTTACCATTATTATCAGTATAAATAATTTTTTGTAATTTTAATCTATCCCATGTATTAGAAATAAAACTAACATAATACTTACATGGCTTTGAAGAACCGAATGTTTTATTATTAATTTTAATTACTAATAAACTCTTTTTTCAAAAAATTTATTAATTTTATTAATTTTATTAATTTTGTAATAATTTATTATTGTAGCTATTTCCGCGTGCTGTGAAAATGGATATTTATTTGTAATAAAATAAATATTAGAACGATAAGATAGTAAATTATTATTTTTATCTAATAAAAACGCAATGTGATTATGTTTATATGATGATTTACTAATAAGCTCTAATTATTCATAAACAGAATTATTAAAATAAAAATTATTAGATTCTAATAAGTATTTAAATTGATCCATCTAATCATTATATTTTTACATAATATTTATCAATTTTATTAAATTTGATAAAAAATAAATAGAAATTAGATCAATATAATTTATTCTTCAGTAATAAATTCCTTCCAGAAATCATTTTTAAAATATTTAAACATTCTCCATTCAATATTATAAGATCCCCATTTATTATTTTTTAATAAATTTTGAAATTTATCTGAATTTATAGCATTACATATATTATTACCTTCTTTTTCATTATCTATTTCTATACCAAAATTATAACAACTTAATCCATATATACCATTATAATCATTATATGGATATGGATATCTACCTAAAGATATTATCACCTTTTTAATCCCATTGTAATTTTTTTTTAAATCTGAATATTTATATTTAGTTTCTTTACTATTTATACTTAAAATATATTTATATTTTAAATTATCATCATCTTTCATCCATTTCATATCACTAGAATATGATGTATTTGGACAAATAATTCTATTTATACCATTAATTCTATTGAATAATTTAAAATTTTTATTTGGAATAAAAGATAAATGTTGTATATCTATTATTTTATTATTATTTATAATAGTATTTCCGTTATAATGATTTTTTTGTAATAAATAATAATCAATTTTAGTTGAACAATTAAAATATTTTATACCTTCCTTTTCATTTAATATATTGATAGATATGATATTAAATAACTTTAATTTTTTCAATATAATATTTTCTGGTTTTCTCCAATTTGGAGGATGTATAAATAATAAATATCCATCTTTTTTTAAAAATACATCTATTGATATACAAACAAATTTATCCCATAATTTTTTACTACCACCTACACCACTACTTGAATTATATGGAGGGTTTCCAATAATAGCATTAAACCCTTCTAAGTTCCATTCTTTAGTTATATCTATTTTTAATGTATCACCTTCATAATAATTTAATTTATATTTATTTTCTGGATCTAATAATAATTTAGTTATAAATATATTAATTGGATTTATATCAGCAAAATATATACATTCTTCTATTATTTCTTTTTTAGTTAAGTTTGAATATTTAACAAATCTATTATATATATCTAAAACAAACCCTCCCTTACCACAGCAAGGTTCAAATACTTTTTGTTTCTTACTCCAAAATTCAACTGGTATAGTATCCAACATTTCTTGTCTTAACTTATATGGAGTACTTACTTCAGCATTTTTTTTCTTTTCTATGTCTTGAGGTACTAAATACTTATCAATCAATTTACTTAATTCTTCATAATTAGATTTAGAGTTAATAAACAAGTTCTTAATTGTTTCAATAATACTTATAATTTCTTTATCCTCATTTAACTTTAATTCATTAAATAAAGATGTTAAATAATCAAA
>JACCDO010760051.1_pt1 | contig 14466 bp, 13 predicted proteins | sample 7446101 | NCBI WGS metagenome assembly JACCDO01 (sample SAMN15323440, study PRJNA562643) | freshwater metagenome | isolation source: river surface water | place: USA:Blue River Watershed | collected 2017-08-16
CAGATGTAATAATCTGAGCAATATATGAAAGAAGTTCTTCTTTCACGTTTTCCATGCCATATACTGCATTATCAAGTTTTTCTTTTGCTTCTTCAAAGTATTTAATAATATCTTCATTAGTATTTTTAATAGTAATAGGCATATCAGCATACTTTCCAACAGGAATTTTCAAAACTGTATTAATCCAATTTTGAACCTTATCAAGATCATCTGCATTTTTATACTTTTCAATCAACATATCTTTCACTTCTTGAGAAAAAGAAGAATTATTTATCTTTTCAATAGTTTCATCATCCTCCCATTCATCCCAGTCTTCGTCATCCTCACTATCATCATCATTTATAAAATCCTCATCATCCTCATCTTCAGTATTCTTGTTTTTATTTTTTTTAATCACGTTTTGAATAATTTTTTGCAAGTCAATAACCACAACTGCTTCTTTCTCAGAGTTTTCTTCCTTATTTCTCTCCTCTTTCTTTTCTTCTTTCTTAACAAGTTTTGCTTTAGAACGAGTGTTGTAACCAGACATTTCAGAATTTTGAAAAGACATTTTATCAGTTTATATTTTACTGTAGTATACCAAAGTAAATATTTTAAAAAATAAAATCAATTTATTTTTTAAAATATTCTAAATAGAAAAACTTTTTACTTAAAACATTTCATTATGAAGACAGTTTTAATAACATTTGGTGGACGAGAGGTTAGTTTAAGAATTTTATTCAACTATATAGTAAAATACAAAAAATATTTTGATGAGTATCATATCTATGTAGCAACAAAAAATCAAAATGATATTAAATTTATGGAAACCTTTGCAAACCAGAACGATTTTGTAAAAATTATATATACTCGTAAAGAAGGTGTTATTGTATCTGATGTTGAATATGTTTGGGATAATGCTTACAATAATTGTCAAAACAGCGATACAGTCTATATTAAACTCGATGATGATATTGTATATTTAGATGAAAATTTATTTACAAAATTTGTTCCATTCAGAATAGAACACAAGGAAATTCCGATTGTTTATCCTGTAATTATAAATAATTGCATTATCAGTGGAAAACTTGAAGAAAAAGGAATTATCAATTACAATAAAAAAACAAATCTAATGAGAAACTGGAAAGATGTCTACGCTCCTTTTCATAATATGATTAAAAATAATCCTGGAATGGTTCCAAGATTACAAGATTTAGTAGGTGAAAAAAACTTACTTTGTCCAGTTGCATGGAGAGATTATGGTTATTGTATTAATTTGCATAATGACTTTATTAAAAGTTATCATGAAAATACAATCCACAAATATAAAATGGAAAACTTTGTTCTTGAAAATTGTGAACCTGCTTCTATTGCATGTATTTCATGGTTAGGAAGTTCACTAAAAAATTATATTGAGAAATTTGGACCAGTGAAACGAGATGAACAATGGTGGTCTGTTTATGTTCCAACATGGACAGGTCAAAGAAATGTGGTTTTTGGAGATTGTATTGTAAGTCACTACGCTTACTATGTTCAAAGAGAACAAGGACTTGATAACACAGATATTCTTCAAAGATATTATGAAATAAGTTTACAACAATAATTTTGGTCTTATATTTTCATAAAAATAATCCATCGCATTTTGAATAGCTTCATCCATATTAAAGTATTTGTAACTTGCTAATCTACCAACAAAATGAATATTTTTTGTATTTTTTGTTAAATTAACATATTGCTGATATAAATTTTTATTTTTATCAGTTGGTACAGGGTAATAAGGTTCGCCATTATCACAAGGAATTTCTTTTGAATACATCGTATAGTCAGATTTTTGATTTAAAAAATGTTTATATTCTACACATCTAGTATAAGGGACTTCTTTATCTGCATAATTAATAACACTATTTTGTTGATAAAATCCTTTATTTTTTTCACAAAACCATTCAAATTTTATAGATCTATATTCCAATTGTTCTAACCCTGAATTTTTAAAATAAACATCTATAGGTCCTGTAAAAATAATTAAATCATCTTCTTCAACATTCTCTTTATACTCTTCCCAATCACAATTAAGTATAACATCAATATTCTTATGATCAAGCATGTTTTTTACAAGTTCTGTGTATCCGTTAATAGGGAGAGCTTGAAATTTGTCTGTAAAATAACGTTTATCAAAATTATTTCTCACAGGAATTCTTGCAAGGACACTTGAATCTAAATCTTTTGGATCTTTATTCCATTGCTTAATTGTATATGGTTTGAAAAGTTTTTCATACATTTCTTTTCCTACTCTCGCAAGCGCCACTTCTTCGCTATTTTTTAAAGTTGAATTTTTTATACAATTTTTCTGAAACCATTCTTGCATTTCTTTTTCATTCTGAATATTTGTATTACATAATCTATTTACAGTTGTAATATTAACTGGAACTGGAACAAGTATACCAGACACATCACTCAACACCTCATGATCCCATCTTTGCCATTGTCCAAACTGATTTACATATTCCCAAACCTTTTCATTATTTGTATGGAATAAATGTGCTCCATATTTTGAAATTCTGATGCCTGTTTTCTCATCTATTTCATCATAACAATTTCCTGCAATATGATTTCTTTTTTCAATAACTATAATTTTATAATCACTTTGTTTAGCACAGTGATTAGCAATTGTAGAACCTGTTAGACCAGCACCAACAATAATAATTTTCATTTACAAAGTATTCAATATATTTAATAAAAATATATTGAGTGTTTAAAAAAATACTTAATAATTCAAAAACCTACTTACCAGTTTCACCATAATGTCTACATCTTTTTGAACATACTCATACAAATCCTTCTTATGTTTTTCATCATCTTCCTCATACAAATTCATAGCATCTTGTCCATTTGTAATACGTGTTTCAATCTTTCTTCGAAAAGTATTATTATAAATTTCTTTCAACTGATATGAAAACACTCCTGACTTGGCATAGTTATGCTTTCTTAATATTTTATATAAATCAATACCATTATCAATTTCTAATATCTTTTCTTCTTGTCCTGCATAAAATATAATACAACAATCTTCCTTATATTTTCTCAATAATGCTCTTGTATCTTGTAAAACTTTATCATCACTTAAATTCTTTTTATCACAATAAAAATGTATATGTTTTTTATTTTCATCATCATAAACACACGACAGAAATACTTTTCCTCTATTTGTTGTTTCCATATCTACAAATACAAGTTTTTTATCATTTGTCAATAATTTCAACTCTTCTTTTATCTTTTCTGCATTAATTTCTAAACCAACATCTTGATTTGCTCTTACTATATCATGAACATAAGTAGGAACTTTTTCAATTGTTTTCAAAACATCAATACATTTCTCGTTCTTGTATGTCATAACATTATTTTTCCACAATTGTTCTCTAACATCAACTGAAACATATGGCAATAGTGTCAGTTCACCGACTTTTCTTGCAATGTCCATCTTCGCATCTCTCCATACAAAATCATAGTTATTTTTCATATTTGGATACATAAATTTATTAGTAGGTTGAGGATATGGCACCCATTTATCTCCTTCTTGCTTTAACTGTTTCAAATATTCAATATGTTTTTTAAGATCATGTTCCACATAAGGGATTTTACCAATTATAATATTTCCTAAATCATCAACTGACATGACGTAGACACTTTGAGGAGGTCTTTTTAACTCATCTGCTAAAAACTTTTCATATACACATAACTGAAATTCCAACCACTTATAGTTATTTGTGCTCATTGAAACAGTCCCATTCTTGTTTAATTTTAAACTCCTTTTGATATCAATGATGACATAATCGTTCATATCATTTTCCTTATTTTCTACTTTTTCTTCCTCCTTTTTATTTTCTACTTTTTCTGTTTCATTTTTACTTTCTCCCTCACTTGATTTATTAAGTAGTGTTTCTAAAATATCTTTTCTCATGATTAAATCGGGAATACCATAAGGTCTTTCATTTCCAAACTCTTGAGAACCACATAACAAACCTTGATAAATCATAGCAGGTTTATCTGTCAACAAAGATTTAAGAGTTCTGTCTCTATGAGTAAAGTTTTGAAATTTCAAGCGAGTCAAGTCGGTAAAAATATGAGAAGTATTTTGAGTGTCTTGATCACAAGGTGGTAAAAACTTTTGCTTCAACATATTAATTACATGATCTTCAATGTTCATACCTTCTTGAAACAGTTTTTGTTGAAATTTAGAAGTTTTCTTGTAAAATCCACAAGACTTACCATACATTTCTAACCAATCAATAATCCAGTCTTTTTGTACAGCGTTGAAAAATTTAGAAACTGAGTAGACAAACATTTTCAAGTTTTAAGAGTCTTTTTTGATAGTATTTTTATAAAGGTCATCTGTATCTTTATAAAAACAATTAAAATCAATTAAATATTTTTTTATAATATTATTTTATTAGTCAGAACCAATGCACCTGCTGTCAATGTGCCTCCCCATATCATATCTATCAAAGAAGTTTTCAAATCAAATTCTTTAAAAATTGCTAAATTTGTAAAATCAAACACTCCATACAATATAAACCCGTATATAAATCCCTTTATCACACTATCTTTAATGTAATTTTCCTTGTCTATATGCAATTGCACAAAATAGTAAATACCAAAAATAATCAGTACATAAGACAATAAAGCATATAGTTTTCTAACTTCCATAGGACTTTTTTGAACAGTTTCCACATTCTTTTTCCACATATTACCAACAATAAAATTAATCCATATTAAGTCAATCACAAGGATGATAAATGCCAATATCAATAATGGTTTTAAATGTTCCTTCATATCATAAAACAAATAGTAGAGATTTTTTTTAAAAAAAAAATATTATATTTCATAAAATATAAAAATGTCTGAAGAAAAAGTTTCCAATACCGAATTTTATTTTTACAAAGATTTAGATAGAGCATTTCTTACAGTTATTGAAGAGGTAAAAAGAAACAGAGCAAATAGAGAAAATATTTTTGCACATGTGATGTATCTTACAAAACCTGATGGAAAGAAAGACGTTGTGGTATTTGCTGCTAAATCTGATGATAAAGATAGAGATAGAAATCGTGTATTTAGTGTTAATGCTGAAGAGAGGAGACAACAACTTGAAGAAAAAGGATTGAAAAAAGTTTATACCCTTCAAGGTAACCCTGAAGTAGAATTTGAACAAATATATTTCAGACAAGTTTATGATGGAACGATTCCAGTTCAACCACTTAATATGGCATATACTGGAAGTAGAACAGTCGCAAATTTTTTAAATCTCGATTCTTACAAGGATTGTAGTGATATTGAATGTATAAGACAAAAACCCAAATGTGATAATAGATCTTTCTTCATTGATAATGCTATTAAATTTTCAAATGAGTCGGATAAACCTCACACAAATATGTTTTGTCGACAATATGGAGTTATTGAAATTTCAGATGAATTAAGCAGAATTGAAAATTATGATGCATTTATTACAAGATTAGAACTAGAATATAAAATAAATCCTGTCATTGCTTCAGAAATTGAAGATAAATTAAGAACTCTTGGAAATGATAATTGTCAAGAATTTCTTGGACGATACAGATTAAAATATGTTTCTCTCTCTGAAGAAGAAAAAACAATTGCTCTTGAAATTGCCGATCATTCAGATTCTTATCCTGAATTCAAAGCAAGAATGAGTAGATATATATTCGGTTCTACACCTGAGTTAAGAGCAACTGGCAATAGACTAAAAAACTATTTCAAATATATGGGTTCAGATCGAATTAAAGGTTTTCTTAGTCAACTCAATGCTGATATTGATAAATTATATATGCAGGAAAAGGATAAAATGATACAAACAAAACAATTTTCTGTAAAGGAACCTTCCTTGCTTGACTTGACATTCAGTATTGGTCAAAAAATAAGTAAACAAATGTCTGGTGTTTTTGAATCAAGTAAAGGTGCGATGAGAAGTATTCAAAGAAAGGTTTCTCCTTATTATGAAGGACTTGTAAGAAGAGGACAACAGTTTATGGGTAATAGAGCACAACAGAGAGAAGAAGTTCTAAGAAGACATAGACAACCAGATGAACAAAGACAACCTGGTGCTCGCGAAAATGAACCTGAAGAAAATTACAATCAATAAGAATAATATATTAATAACAAAATATATAACTTTTATAAATTATATATTTTATCATAATGGAATACGTTTTCCCTTCTCTTTTGTTTGTAAAAGATAATATAGATAAACTTATTGAAGAAATCCATTATTATAATGGTGATATTAGTGATTCATCAAACTTAATGACAAATTCCATTGTATTAAATGAGTGTCATAGAATTATGATTTCCAATGATATTTATTGCAAAAATAATTTGAAAATTATTGTTACAGAAACTATTAAACAATTTCTAACAGAATACAGAAGAGAGAATAAACATAATGAAATCATAAATAATTTTAATTATCAAGAAGAGGTAAATAAAATATATGAAACATTTTGGAATCTTGTTTCTCAAGTGCTTATAAATTAATTTTTTTATATAAATTAAAAAATATATAAAAAAATATATTTCATATCTTATGAATAAATCTTATTGGAAAATGTCAATGAGTAATTTAGGTAAACCCACACTGTTTGCTGCCATTGTAAACTCTATTGTATTGGGTTATCTATATTTTCAAAAGAAAAAATCAATGAATATAGTAAAAGAAAATAAAATTGAGGAAACAAATAAAACAACATTCAAACAATTAATAGATGGTAATCAAAAACATTGTGTAACAAGGAAAAAACCAATTGCAATTGTGATTACACAAAATAGCGTTAATGTTGAAGAAATTTTTCAAATGTTTCATGGAGAGTTATTTATAATTCGTGATAATCCTGATATTACATCTTATGAATTAGCAAGTCAATTAGAATACGCAATTATTCAACTAGGTATTAAAACGATATTTACATTGGCACATCCCAATGATCCTGCTGTTTTGCGATTTATTAATGTGCATGATGAAAAGTTTGATAAAACTATTAAATATGCATTACAAGATAGTGCACAAGAGCGTTTACATAACATTATTCAAACATTTGATATTGCTGATACAACTCAATTAAAATGTTATTATGCTGTCTATGATCAGAATTCAGGAGAAGTTCGTTTTTTTCACTATGATGAATTTAGTGCAAGCAATAAAATTAATCAATCTTGTAAAAATGATCTTAAAGAGAGTTTTGTATTATATGATGAAAACACAAAAACTCAAAATTCAAATAATCAACTACCATGATTACTCCATATCAACAGTGTGATGACAAATCTGGACACTTGTATTGTTTATTTAACAAAATGTATTTAACTTATGGAGATGACGTGTTCAAACTGGGACATACCAGTAATCCAGATAAGCGTATTACAGATTACATGACAAGTTATATTGACGATTCTGAATATAAGTATGTGACAGAAAGACGATTTGAAAATTCATTAAAAGCAGAAAGAATTCTCTTCTTTTTATTAAGAAGAAATCGTCTTAGAAAAAATAGAGAGTTTTTCAAAGCACCTCTTGATGATATTATAGACACAATGAAAAGAGTAGAAGCAATACCGCATGAAAAGATTGAGAGAATTTATAAAATCATCTTAAATGAATACTGCTCAGAACGTGTTTTTGAAAATATTGAAGATACTGTGCATTACCTTGATTGTCTTGTTTCTCCAGATTTGTTTTTTGAACAGTTTAAGTTTCGTCCAAAGAATCCTGAAATGTATAGAAAATTCGGTTATATACCTGATAAAGATCAAGACTGGTATATTTTACAAGGTAAGTTGTATAATGAAGAGAACAACAATGAAATATAAATTTTCAAATTATTTTTGAATTGTTTTATAAATTATCATATAAAACAATTTTATTAAATATATTTTTTAGTATAAAGAGCAAAAAGGAATTGCCTCAATTTTAGTTTTTAGTGCTTGAATTCCTTGAGAATGTAGTTCAATCATTTTTTGTAATTCTTTTTCAGGTAAAGGTGGAGCTTCTTTTTCTGTCTTTGTACCATCTTGGTTATGGATTACTAATGTTGTTTTCAAAGTTCTCATATTATAAGCAAACTTATCAGAATCAAGTAATGTAGATAAAAATTCAAAAGCAGTATCCGCATATTCTTGTATTTGAACGGTTTCTTTACCTTTACAAAAATTACTTCCTTTACATACAACTTGTCCTGATTCAATATCACCCTTTAAATGTGGAACATTTTCAAAAGAATTATTCTGTTGTGCTTGATATAATTTATTCTCAAAATCTACACCAACAATAAAATCCTTCTTTTGTTGTTCCGTTAATTTAGGGGAAAGAAAGATATAAAAAATCAGAATTTCTGATAGATATCCTTGGGGAAATTTCTCCTTTAATTTTTGATATAATTCTTCAGGATTTGTAATGGGTTTGTCACATAATGCTAAACCTAATTTTTCATAAAAGATTGAATTTCTTTTTGCAACAATAGTCTCATTATTTTCAGATGAAAATGATGCAGCAGATGCCATTAATTGAGGAAGTGTGTTTTCTTGATTATTTTTTTTGGTACGTCTCATATAATAAACTATACTACCAATGATTGCAAAAATTATAATAACAATTGTAATGATATGCCAAGTTTGTAAATGTTGTAAATATTGAAACATTTTGTTGTAATAAAAAAAGAAAAAAAAACAATCAAATATTTTAATTATATTTAATTCTTATAAAAATGAGAGAAGTCATTATTCCAAATTCTATTGTACAACAGTTATTAACTATTGATGCAAATAAAGAGCAAATGGGTGTTCTACTTCCAAATGAGAATAAGTCTCCTATTGTCTATGATAAAATAATGTTGCGTTACGACGATCATCCTGATAACGACACGTGTAAACTCAATGATATTGTATTTGATGAAGTATGTTTCCATACTCACCCAAAAGTATGCTATGATATTTACAAAACAGATAGAGGATGGCCTTCTATCTATGATACAAAAAGTTTTCTTGAAATTGATAAAATCCGTGTCCTCCTTATTATAAGCATAGAAGGAATTTATTTACTTGTTAAGAAAAAGAGGGAAACTTCTCATTTAAGTAATGGTGTAGATACACTTTACAAAACACGATTTAAAAAAGTTGGGAGTGATGTGTTAACCATTGACAAGTTTCTAACAGAAATTAATGAATATTTTGGAGATTATGCTCGCATGTATCTCGTTGAGAGAAAGAATGCTAGTCAAGGAAATTTCATGATTTCCTTTATGTAGATTTTTTATTAATTTAAACTTTATTTTTTCTATATTTTAATACAAATGATAATTATTACTGGTGGTGCTGGATACATTGGAAAAAATATTGCTTTTTACCTATTACAACAAGGAGAAAAAGTTCTTCTTATTGATAATTATAATAACAGCACTCCAAAAGGAGTAGAGTCATTATTGAAACAACTCGATAAAAATAATATTTCGCGTGATAATATTCGATTTGCATTACTTGACTTGACAGATAGATTTAAAACAAATACATTCTTTTTTCAAGAAATTTCTTACCTTATGCATGAGATTTTATTTAGTTTTCATATAAAAGGAATAATCCATTGTGCTGGACACAAAAGTGTTTCTGATAGTGTAGTAAACCCTCTTGAGTATTATAGAAATAACCTTATCTCCACCATAAATTTAATCGAGTGTGTGCAAATTATGAATAAAATGAATGAAGTGGACAAGAAACCTCACATACCAATTATTTTTTCAAGTTCAACCACTGTATATGGTACATGTGAAAGTCCTCTTGTTGAAACTACAAATTGTGATATTAAGACAGTTGCATGTCCTTATGGTAAAACAAAATTTATGATTGAAGAAATTTTACAAGACTGTTCAAAATACGTGAAAACAATATCATTGAGATATTTCAATCCGATTGGATGTTTTGAAAATCTTGATGAAGAAATTAATGACAAATCCACAAATCTTATCCCATCATTGATAAAAAGCATTATAAATAATAAGATTTTCAAAGTATTTGGTAATGATTATAATACAAGAGATGGAACATGTATTAGAGATTATATTGATGTGCGAGATTTAGCAAGAGCACATTATCTTGCATTGCAACATTGTAGTAAAATGAACCAGAATTATGAGGTAATTAATCTTGGAACACAAAAAGGAACGAGTGTGAAGGAACTTTTAGAAACATTTGAAAAAGTTCGTGAAGTCAAGTTAAACTACGAATTTGTAGAAAAAAGAGAAGGTGATTTACCAAGTTGCTATGCAAATGGCGATAAAGCATTTAACGTATTAGGATGGAAACCTGAGTATAGTATAGAAGATAGTCTTAAAAGTATTAGTTTATGAATTGTTTATAATTAATTTATTAACTTTGAGAAATTACCTTCTTTATAATGAAATGTAATAAAAGAAATTAATCCTAACATTACATCAATTAATAAAAAAATCCAAGCATGTTTATTTTCATTATAAGCGAATAGTGCAAATAATAGATATAATAATCCATGAACTGGTCTTAAATTATTCCACCAAATTTTATCACCAAAGGTTTCGGTTCCTGTTGTTCTTGATCCTGATAAAAATAAATAAAAAAATCCAATAGAAATTACTATAGCAAAATATGATAAAATTTTCAAGTAATTTGTATAATTTTTAGCAAGTAGCATAATACTAACTCTTACAGGTATACAACCAAGTAAAAATAATAAGAATCTTTTTTGTATATTGTTCATTTACATATTATAAAAGAAATAAATTTAATTTGATAATAATTAAAAAAAATCATTATCAAATACTTAATACACTAAATACACTTAATATATTAAATTTAAAAAGAAATTAAATACTAGGATTTACCATTTCCACAACACACTCCATCTGTTTTGTATCAGGATTTTCCTCTTGATAATAAACAAATATTTTACCTTTTGTATTACGAGAATTTTCAATAGTTGTTAAATTCTTCTCCTCCTTTTTCAATACATCCTCAAAATCTTTATACTCTATAAAAGGTAATTTAACAATACCTTCATACTCGTTCAATTTAAAATCACAATCAATCTCTACATTATCTTGCATCCATTTTCCTAACGTCTCATCCGTCTTTTCATAATATTTTTGCAAACACTCTGGCAACAGTTTCTTTGATTTTGGAGGGAGAATACACATAAGTTGTGAAATCGTGCTCATACTCGACCCTCTAATAAAACGCTGAAATAATACTTCCTCATCTTCTTCAATCACTCTTGCCAAGTCTCCCGCAAAAGGTGCAAAGTGATGCTTAAAACACCAAGTCCAACTAGGAATAGTATCAATGTAATATTTGAATACAAATATCATACCACGAATATATTCTTTACATAATTCATTCACACTGACACCTTCATTATTCACCTTATTAATGTAATACATTTTTCTATATTTTTGCATATCGATTTTATCACCAGTCTGATCTTCACAACATTTTGTAATAAATGGATCATTGCCACCATGCTTACTCTTGTATTTATTAACAAGGACTGAGTGTTCCAAGTTAGATATCTCCTTAAGCATAAACACAAAGGCATCTTTGTTTATAACACTGTTGTTAATAATAAGTCCATGACTTTGAATGGTTCGACTATACACATCAAACAATAAATCAAGACCTTTATGTGATAAGTCAACACATGGAATGTTTGGAAGAAAGTCATTACCAAGCATAAAGCAAAAGAAAATAAAATCTTTAATCACACGATCTGTATTTTCATTTTTCGCTGATTCCGATCCACTTGTTACTTTCTTAACAATTTCTTTTGCAAGACTGTTAATTTGAACGATAAAATAAAGACATTCAACATTTGTATAAATATTTTCACGCATTACATAAATCTTTCTTTCTTTCTGATTTTCCGAGTTTAAATTTAAACATCCAAGACAAAGCATGAACAAATCAGCATCAGGAGAAACTACTAATCCGCTGATTTCTTCATTGAGTTTTAGATGTTTAAGAATTTTGTGTTCACCTTCTCCAGGAACTTTATCATTTGAAAAAATGATCTCATACTGTTTCCAGTCACTTGTTAGTTTATTTTTCAAAAAGTTGTCAATGTATTTTCCAAGTTTATCCATAAACACTGTTCCAGTCGAAATACAGTTTGGATCAAATTTCTCGAATTTTTCATTTTTATCTGTTTTGTTTGCATTCTCAATATAAGAGCGAAAACGACGTTGTCTTTGTTGTGTACATTTAGACATGCCAGCAACTCCATCGATAGCAATGAATACTCCTTGACGAGGTTTAACAATATTTACATATTTTTCAATCTCTTCGCAAACTTTTTGATATACTTCTTGAATTTTAGTTGCTGTTACTCTTACTGGTTTTGGTCTCAAAACAGATGTATCTTCATGTGATCCGTATTTGAATACTTTCTGACATACAGGATGGATAATTGCGTTAAGATCAAAGTAGATAAAGTCAACAGGATCTTTATGGAGAAAGGAATCTTGTGGAAGAGATGATTTGACTAACTCTATGGAAGAATCAAAGTTATTATAGCAGTAATAGAAAAAACGAGGAATTCCCATTTTTAAATATGTTAAGAAGACTGAGTATTTAGAAAATGGAGGTTTTAAAAGAGTTTTTTATAAATACATCAATGTTTATAAAAAAAATAAAATAAATCAATTAAAAAATTATAAAAAATATTGTTAATCTGTAAATTAAAACATGTCGTCGCAAATTTTGAAGTCACAACTTTTAAACCTAGACGAAAATTTTAAAGGTGATCTTAATATTCCTAATGGAATAGTTGTATTTGGTGAGCAAGATGCTTTTGAAAAGTTGAAATCATTATTTAAGTCGGTTGGTGGAATATATCAAGAGAATATAAAGGCATACGTTTTTCCAAGAAAAAATTTAACTCAGATAAAACAACTTGTAGAAATGATAAATGAAAAACAAAAGAAAGCAGAAGAGGAGGAAGAAGAAGAGGAGGAAGAAGAAGAGGAGGAAGAGGAAGAGGAAGAAGAGGAAGAAGAAGAAGAAGAGGAAGAAGAAAAGAAAAAGAAAAAAGAAAAAAAGTCTTCAATGATTGAAGAAGAAAACAAAGAAGATATGAAAGAAATAGACAGTACCTTTAACAAATTATTGAAATTAGTTAGAACTAACAAGTTAATTGTGGATGAAGACAATGATAAGTTTAATGATATATATAAAAAAATTCAAGAATTGGATAAGACCATTTCAAAAGAATTTTTGAAGTTGATGTTTGATTCTGATATCATGAATAAAAAGTTTTATAGTGTTGTAGCACAGGCAAAAATTAATAAAGAGAAGAAGAATGAAGCAGAGTTTCAAAAAAATTTAGAAAAGAGAAAACGACGAGAGAAAGCAGTTGATAAAGTTAATCAAATTGCAAGAATGGCAGATATACAGATGCGTATGAGTATGCAAAAGATGGTTTTGCAAAAAGAGGCGGATGAGTTCTTTAAGTATAAGAAGGATTTGAAAAAGCAGGATAGAATTAATCATATAAATGAGATGAGACCTGTTGGAAATATTCCACAAAATGAGAAGATAAAGAGAATTCAAGATAAGATAAGATTTGGAAAAACTTTGACAAGCGACGAGAAGGTGTCCTTAAAAAATCATGAGGAATTTCAAAAAGAGTACAAAAAACAATTACAAAATTTATATTACTATTTAGATTTAACTTCTTTACAAGACTTCATTACACCTATTGAGAATTCTATTAAACTTGATATTCCTATTAGCAAAAAAGATGAAGAGTTTTATACAAAGTTTAAGGAAAATCAATTATTAGCGTTATATAGAACATCTAAAAAACTTGGTGTCCCTACAGAAGAGGAAGAACGCATAACAGAGTATCTAACTCCCACTAATTTAACTGAGTTAAGAAGATTTTTAGAACTTGCTGATACCTTAAAAAGCGAGATTGAGAATTATAAGCAGATTACAAAACCTCTTAATCAATTGTTTGATAAGGATAGCGATTTTATCTGGGAGGATGAACAACAAAATTCATTTGAACAATTGAAAAATGAGATGACAAAAGCACAAAGAGCAATTTATGAACGCAAGAGTTCAGAGTTGAAAGATTTATCCTACTATGCCGAGGAAAACATGAGACAAAGAGATGTGATTACTGACATTAAAATTAGAAAAGATGAGTTGGAAAATTATAAAAAACTGGGATATTACATTTCTAACGACTTTTTATGTTCGTTTTTGAGTTGTGATCAGAAAACATTGAAAAAGATTTTAGAGAGTGATATACAAAACTCTACAGTATTACAAGCATTAGTAAATGCTATAAAAACAGGATCCATGCACAATTCATTATTAAAAACATTTCAAGAGAGTAGTGCATTTGCTTTAATGCTTGAAAATAATGATAACGCTTATCAATATTACAGGATAAGATCA
>JACCDO011589108.1_pt1 | contig 14464 bp, 6 predicted proteins | sample 7446101 | NCBI WGS metagenome assembly JACCDO01 (sample SAMN15323440, study PRJNA562643) | freshwater metagenome | isolation source: river surface water | place: USA:Blue River Watershed | collected 2017-08-16
AGAACCGGTTGACATACGTATTACGTCTGAACAAAATCAACAATTAAAATCGGCTGATGCGAAACAGGGTATGATTTTTCCTAAAGTAAAAAGTAAAGAGGACGATGAACAATATATGTTTGTATGCGATCGTGAACCAGTTTATAAATACATTGATTTAAGAGAGATACAGGTTGATGGTAAAAACGAACTGGTGCCATCGTGTTATACAACAGATAAAATGCTAAACTATGAAAATTCTAAATTACATAAATATATGAAAGACATACAAGAAGACAAAAAAATGTCAAAGGGTTCTTCTTATATTATAAAAACAGGCAAGTGTTTAGAGCCAAATCATTATGGTTCGCCATTGTCATGGATTACGCGTTGGTACGCCTTACATAAACCTGACACATTTCTATATCGTAAAGGTATATCAAGTGATGCAAAACGTAGTATCTTGTATTTATTGGAAACGGTTAAACACTCTAAAATTCCAACTTCAGAACATATTAATCGTAAACACATTGAATTAATCAAGGCTATGCGTGATGCTCCGCCTTACGATATTTTAACTGAAAGTAAAAAAGTCCATCCGACAAAAACAATGGACGAGTTATGCCAACAATTCGAAACCGGCTACATTGACCCGCTTGTATTCTATTCCTTTTTATCACGCGAGTATAATATGGACTTGGTCTTTTTCAAAAAAGATGAATTACAAAAAGATTTTTATTTGACACATCCACCCTATACACATATATATCAATCTAGACCAATGAAAATGGATACACAAGTCGTAGGTATTGTATTAAACCAAGGCACAGAATTTTTTGTTCCAGAATTCCCCTTATGCGAATTATTAGTATCATCCACGAGTATACCAAGTATGACAATTACATCAAAAACACCTCAACTTTATACATTAACAGAAAGTAAAGACTACATTAATGCATGTTTAAAAAAAATGTACAACCAAACTATCTATGACATTAATATGCTATTTGAATTTCCCATACGTAGTCAAACCGTAGATGTATATGGTATGACCACGTGGGTTAATGTTGAATACGATAGTAGAAACTATTCGGTATGTTTGCTTGCGCCTATCCATAGTTTAAATGTTCCACTTAACGACGCGGTTAGACTATGGACAGAAGATGTGATACGAGTCATAGAACCACGTATGAATTTTAAAAAAAGAGGCGACGGCACACTTTTTACACAAGTATATGAACTATATAAAGGCTATGTGTGTACGTACAAGGATAAAGACTATTTTTTACCAGTGCGTGAAAATGACAATGGAGTTAATATGATGACAGAGTACAAACGTTATGAAAAATTAGCGCGATACATTAAAGAATATACATGTTATGCATTTTCTTTATACATGAAATCAAACCAGGAACATACGCTAGATAATATATATGGTTCTATTGACTCTTTTATCAAAGATGGAGGTATTCAAGTTAATCCCGTACCCGAATCCACATACATGTCTGGTGTACCAAGCGTTTTGCGTCGTATCAAGGATACAACTAACGCGTTTTTTGATTTTAGAACAGGAACAGTAACAGTCACATCTGACGATGTGCTTAAAAAATTGGTATACATGTTATTATTAGAATGCCAAACACGTAAAGAGGATATAATAACGTATGCGTCACGTCTATACATGAGGAACTATTATGTTCATCCACACGATTTCACCTACCACCCCCTGCATAAAATTATTAACAAGGCCGCATTAAGTGCATTTATAGCACATCAATCCGATGTGATACCAGAAGGACGTGTTAAACATAAACCGAGTGAGCGTGAAAATCATTCTAATTTTGATCCATATGTATTATACAAACGCTTTCCAGAACTGACTGACTTGCGCACAGAGTCATGGTTAATGCAGCCAGTATCATCTCTTGAACAAGCCGTATTTCTTGCTAAAAAGTGGAATGAAACGCGTATTAACGCCGTAATCGAATGGCGGAATTTATTAATATTAGAGAAGACGGAAGAAACTGATATAAAACCATCTGATATGCATCAATTTGTATGGCAATCAGAAACCATTTATAATTATACACCACCAAGTCGTCCATCGGAACAAGTACCTTATTTATCTATATTTCGTTATAGTACTAAAAAAGTGTATATACAAGTCATGTTGCCTTTGTAAAAATGAAGTTTTATTATTATTAATAAAACTAAAAACATGGGTCAATGTTTTACATGTTGTACGACACCCTTTACATCACACGTGGCATTAAAATTTCCGAATGGTTCAGATGGTATTCACTATGAATCAGAAACATGGAAAAACATAAATATAAATGACTGGTTATCCAGTTTGTACATTACATCTAGTTGGACACATTGGGTCGTTTATAATGATGATACACACCTACTCGGTATACGAAAACACACTAAAGGGCATTGTAAAGGCATTGTCGCATGGAATGACTCGCGTATATCATGGTTAATACACTCTTTACCAAATTTTCCACGTCAGTTTAATGGTAATACGATTTCACCCATAGAACCAAGCGACAAAATCTATGGTCAGTCATTTTATTATATGGAATGTGATATAAAACCAGATACCGTCTCATCTATTTTACACCAATTGCATGTAATGGACGCACACGTATTCATGACACAAGGAAACGTAAATCATACCTTTAATAAACCCGAAAAAAAAATATATAGCATTGTACTAGGCGATACGGTAACACATATCGCCAAACCCCATCATATGGCGATTGATATTTACAGCGACCATTTGGTAAAAGAGTATCCCCGCCATTGGTCTATTGAAACATGGATTCGCGGACATCATATAGATACACCGTGTCCTCTTATCACCGACATAAAAAAAATACATTATGGCACACTTGACTACACCGAATCACAAGACCATTCCAAATGGGGTGTATCTAACCCTTATGCATGGATCGGTGATTTAAACCGAATGACATCACAGTTTAATCGCGGCGGAGGTGGTGTTGTTATCCATGATAAAAATCTATCAAGTGCCTTATTTTCTCTAATAAAATCATAGAATGTTATAAAAATCGTCCGGATGAGTAAGTGATGTCAATGGTATAAAAGTGGACAGTGATGCATCATACATATCCACCAAACGTTTCATGACATGTACTGGAATACATTTATCACCTTTAGAACGTAGTCGACAAAGTTCATTAAACTGTTCCTCTCTATCAAGATCATTCATATAATGAAAAAGACCGTGGTGCGGTAATTGTATCTTGACGTGATATCCATACTGTTTCGCCATATTAATATAGGGTGTGACGGACTTGATATCCAGATTCGTATTGGACTGAACAATTGTAGGTACACGCGCCTTCATCCTTTCTAACACGTTTGACTGACACATGTGATGCGCCTTTGATAATAGATGCGGCTGTAATACACCTTTTACGTATAAACCAGGATAGGTATCTGCCTCACAAATACAAGACGGGTGAACTAGTTTTTCAGCAAGTGTACTTTTACCACTTCCTGGTACGCCTACAAGAATGATTAGTGACATTTATAATAATTACATTTAAAATTTTAAATACCGCTTTTTGCGCAAAAATGAATTATGTTATAAACCCATACTATAATTAAAACATGTCTGATTCTTACGAATTTCCAGTCCTATATGGTGTTGAGAAAAATGGAAAAGAGAAAACATGGAAAGCCGTTATAACGCAACATAAAGATAAAGCCGTTGCTACTATTACGTATGGTCAAATTGAAGGCAAACAACAAACGGTCGTACGCGAGTACACGACAGGTAAGAATATCGGTAAAGCCAATGAAACGACGCCGTTTCAACAAGGATTTTTAGAAACAGAGCGAAAATGGAAGGATAAAAAAGAAAAAGAAAATTATACAGTGGAACGTGTTTTTAACACGTCTGATACGTCTGATGCACCAGACGTTAAGAACCCCGACGCAAAAATTTTACCAATGCTCGCTGCTACATATTCGCTCCAATCAAAGAAACGAAACGATATCACGTACCCATGCATGGTTCAACCTAAATTAGACGGACTGCGTTGTATCCTCTACATGCGAGACGGAATCATGCGTGCACAATCTCGCACGGGCGGGTTTTTCGAATCTCTTTCGTATTTGACAGAGGCATCGCGTGATTTATTTCTTTCCCAACCGGATTTAATATTGGACGGAGAATTGTACACGATGGACATTCCATTTGAAACATTGGCCGGGTTAATTAAAAAGAAGCATTTGACCGAAGAAGATCGCGCAAAATTACAACGTCATGTTAAGTACCACGTCTATGATATCGTGTCGGACGAGCCATTTCATGTCCGCCATGATAAAATCCAGAGTACGAAATGGAATACTTATATCACACCCGTATTAACTCTGACTATACAGAATGTGGACGAGTTTCGTCGACATTTTTCGGAATTCGTCGAACAGGGATTTGAAGGCATCATGCTTCGTAACATTAATGGTGTCTATGAGCAAGGGTTTCGTAGCCACCATTTACAAAAGTATAAAGAATTTCAAGAAGAAGAGTATCCCATTATTGGCTATGAAGAAGGCGATGGTCGTGATAAGGGGTGTGTGATTTGGGTATGCCAAACACCGGACGGAAAAGAGTTTCGCGTTCGTCCACGAGGCACTATGGAACAGCGTCGAGAGTGGTATAAAAATGGAAAGCGGTGTGTAGGAAAACCGTTAACCGTCATTTTTCAAGAATTATCAGAACAAAACGTACCTCGATTTCCAGTCGGTAAAGCCATTCGCGATGGATATTAAAAAATGAAAGATTACATTTATTTGTATTTATGAATACGAATGGATGAACCACTCTGTCGTATATGCCTTGAGACAGAAGGACTGTTCATATCACCATGCCTATGTAATGGTACCATGAAACATGTCCATGAAACATGTTTAAATTATTGGAGATTTTCTAAACCAAATACATTATCTTTTATACAATGCGATCAGTGTCGTTATAGATATCGTTTTTATTCAAATACAAATCCGACGAAACTGATTACACATACACTGTTACTTTATATATGTCTATGTATAATATGTGGGAATGTATTATGTGTATTTATATTAACAGATGGGTATACAATTTATGACGAAATTCTTATGGGATTTGTTTTTATTGGATTTTGGGGATTCTGTAGCATACACTTAATTATAATATACAGCATGATTATTGTGTCTCTAGATGAATACACTGCCTACACAATTACACAAAACATGTTACTATTTTATACTACTCTTTTAATAGGTACGTATCATGTGTGTAAATACATATACACTATTCTATCATACAAACAAAACTATCGTATACAAAATATATAGCACTAGTCGATTTGATTTTTATAATATAAAAATCAATGTTTTAATTTATTGTTATGGATTCCGGACCTGTACATGCCTCAATATCATCGCATTTTTCTACCCCTAAAAACTTTTCTGGTTCTTGTCCTCTAAATAATAACATATAGGCCTGAATCATAATAGCCAATCCAGATAATAATAACATTGCCAAAGAGAGACCCTTTACTTGATTATAAGTCTCTTTTTTTACTGGGTCGGAAATATCGTTTGCAGATAGTTTCTGTGTTATGTTTGAGTATGCTACGACAGATAGAATAAATGAGACGCATACAACTATAAAAGTAAGAACATTACCAATTGTTACCATGTTAATATGAGTTAATAAATTAATTTTTACCATTTTTTCACACGCGGTGATAAAACGTTTTACGTTTCAGTTTAGAATGTCGGTATGTCATTCGTTTCAAAAACGCGCGTCACCGCGCCATCCACATACCATCCCATACTTTCAAAATGGTCTGGCGCGTGATACATAATAATCGAATGCGTTCCGTCGTAGGGTGGATAGTGTGTGATTAATTTGTTTGTTTCATGACTAAACATTTTAATGTTAAGTTTTAGTTTATTCATAAACAAGACAATATAAGAGTCGTACATCCACGCGCCATCCCGTTTAACATAGGCTTGTATTTTTTTATGGTACTCGGTTTGTATAAAATGAATCATGCGCTGAAATTCTTCGTTATGACACAGTTCCGGATACGATTGATATACTAATAATAGATAAGAACGAAGTGACAAGACCGGTTGTTTGGATAAATCCGGTAAGGTGTACCCTTTTACTTTTAAATGCCGTTCAATTAACTCAAGCAAGGTTTCAAATGAAGATACATCGACCAGGTCTAATACATCATCCACTGTAATGGACTGTGAAAAAAAATCTTTTACCTCTATAACACGTTTTAATCGCTGTGGATAAGATAACTCTCTGTACGTAGGCGCTTCAACCGAATATAAATAGGCATGGAAAAAACAGTTTCCATCTGGATCGGTTCCAGTACGTACCAAGGAACCTTTATCAGTTGTACTTACAATGGAATGTACCGAAAATGCCAGCATTTACATATTAGTTATTTTTATACTATTATTACCGATTTTTGTGAAAAATCGGTACCCAAAACGTTTCATAAATTTATCGTTTTTAAAAACATAATTAATACCTTGATTTAAGGTGCATACGGATGATTTGATGGTAATTTTGATTGAATACCCCATTTCCAAGCAAGATAACCTTCAATTAGTTGTTGTGTTTCAAGTGATACGGCGAATTTTGTTACAATCATTTCGCACATATAGCCATTAAATTTCGTTACTAAATCACGGCGTGTACCAATATAAAATGTATATCCGTTATCCGGTGAAGAATATATAGGAGAAGTGGTTGTAGATGACGATGTACTACCATTTACATATTCAAATAATGTACCTGATCCGAAATTTATTAATTGTGACATAAGTGTGGTGGATGTTGCATTTCCATGATTCCATGAACTAACCGCATTAGTTTCACCAAAATATCGGTCAGAATTATATTGGTCAAATACCGTATATATATAATCAGTACCTAAAATATTAAGTATACCAGGTCTAGACCATGGCGCACAAAGTGTAACTGCGCCATTTACTTTATACACGTAAAATACATTCATGTAGGAATTACCTGGCGGTATCATTGAAGTAAAATAATTAGTACCATTCATATTTACACATGATAATCCATTTACGGCAGATCGTGTCACAACGGGTGAATTAACACCTGTTGCATTGTATTTACCACTTTTATCTGTCCACGTTGATAGAACGGTTCCGTTTTCAGGAACCGTGTTATTTCCATACGGGTCTGACCCATCAAGCCATAATATTAATCCGCCTAGATTTGATACAATAGAAGAATTAAGCCAATTAAGCCATGTGACACTAGACGTAGCCGTACCTACATATCCTGTGATGGTATCTGTTATAGTGCAAATTATAGATGTTTTTAAATTAAAATTACGACTAGTAATTGATGCTGTAAAATAAGTTGACTTGGCTGTTCCTGTATTGGCTGTCATAGATACATTCCCACCATAATAAGACCATGAATATGTATACGAACCAGATCCTCCTGTAACAAGCGCCGTGTATGTGGGTGTTTCTTGTGTGGTCGTGCCGGATACGTTTCCACTGATTGATATAATCGCAACCAGTTGCTTTTTCTTATAATCATAGATGGAAGCGGCTTCCGTGGCGCTGAGTGCTCGGTTGTACACACGAAACTCGTCGATGTATCCATTGTAATACGGGTCAATTGATGCAGAACTCTTCCCAATCATAAAATTTTGGTATAAACCGGGTGTGGGGTAATCGGTACTACTTGTTCCAGTAGTTGATACAGCATTGCCATTTATATACAATGTCCATACGCTGGTAAGTACCCATGTCATATGAAACCATGTGCTATTATTATTAATTAACGCATTTGTGTATGTTCTGTAATAAGGTCCTCCTGATCCTGATGCTTTAGCGGCATCATACACATATAAAGTGATAGACGCACTATTCATATAGACGAGTACTTGAGACGTTAAATTCGCCATTTCAAATATACGCGAATAGTTACCAGATGCATTGGATTTAAACCAGCATGAAAATGTGATGCCATTATTAATTGTATTTATCTCTTTTACCGTGTAGGCTGGCAAAGACACATACTGTGAAGATGCGGACGATAAAAGTAAGGACATAGCCGGAGACTTATACATAGGAATAGGAATAGGTGGTATTGTAAATACATCCAATTGATCGGCAGCGTACGTAGAAAGACTTGCATCCGGCCACCAACTGTAATATAGATACCCATTATTTCCTTCTTGATTAGTTGCACTATTATCTTTTAATGTCATGACATTTGATGTATATATAATAGTTCCGCTATTGTTTTTAAGAACCATACGCGAACCACCCGCGCGCGAACGACAACAATCAAAACGATTTACCAATACCACTTGATAGATATCTTGTTCGGAACCTAAATCAATACTTATCCATGCAGTTGTATCATTACCACTACTAATCCACTGTGTTAAATCATTTCCGTCTACCATATTAGATGCGACGTATCCTGGGTACGAAGAGGATGCTGTTACCGTCATGGATGATGTAATGATGTTGGATTTAGACGAATTATAGACAAGCACACCACCATAATTTAAATAACGACTTATTCCAATATTAACACTCTCAAAATATACATATCGGGCTTTAATCACGCCTACTGTTGATAAAAGGCCTTCTGTTGATAATGTTGCATCAAACACGGGTTTACCCGATGCATAATTTGATAATAGTGTACTAGTTGCATCGCCTCTGTCCATTGGATAGTAGTATGCAAGCGCTGGATCGCATAACAAGGGCGACATTTCAACCGGGTAATACGGAACCGGTGTGGTGGTTAATTGTATATTACTGACAATCACATTTTCGGAACCACCGCCATTCCATGCGCATAATCCCCAGTACGATGATGACGTAATACTGGATACCCAGTTGGTATTATTGTTATCGGAATAATTTATAACAGATGTTCCATTCAAGGATACAGTCCATGTAGATGTAATACCACGTGTATACCCTATAGAAATGGACGAGGGTAATAATGCGTCGGTCGCCGAGTTAAACCAAGACACATTGCTGGAATACTGTACTACGATGTTATTACGTATCAAGTAAATACCTGGATTTGACGTTAATCGTCCGTCAGGCGAACTATAGATTTGAAAAACGATCGTGTATCCGTATGGTACATAGATTGGATTAGTGCCTATAATACCTGAATAGGTGGGTAATGTATTCTGTCCAATGAAAAAGAACAAGGCATCCGATGGTATTTGTGGCGATTTAGCCGTTGCCAAGTTAAACGAAAAGGTAAACGTTTTCATGGTGTGAATGGGGCATGTATGATACAGTATACGACACTGTGAATTGGATGAGGGTACCATAAGTTGCCAAGAGGCATTCGCGCCAGTTCCTGAAACGGATGTATTTGACACGACGCCGGACGAACTGGACGTATAATTTAATGCCGTGTACCATTGGTTCGGTGTTGAAAAGTAGAGTGTGGTAATCTGGCTGGTATTTAATATGGATTTCATGAATTGGACATTTTGTATGTATCCCGAATAGTTGTATTGAGACGTGGTCGTTCCTAATTGAAATCCAGTCGGTGCATAATTGGCTATACCCGCTGCTGTAGTCGCCACCACTGTACCATTCACATAAAATGAAATAGGGTTAGATATCGAATAGATTATGACACAATGATACCATGTGTTTAAAGTGTAGGCAATACGACCAATCAAGTGCGAAACCGAGTTGGATTGCACGTACAATGACAAGTTACCCGAATTTAGTTGTACATAAAAAATGTTTCCTGTATTGGTTAATGCAAACACATTGCACGAATTGGTTGGCGTTGCCGTTGGATAAAACCAAAACGAAACAGTCAGCGCCGATAACGATACGCCTGATAAAGTTCCTGTTAAATACCCCGACGTGAGATTAATCGCACCAGTATTATTTAATCCAGAGACAAACGATGTTGTGCCCGATGTCGTTAGAGTTGTTCCACCCGATACATCAACCTTGCTGTTTGATAGAGGTAGATTAATAAAGGAGTAGACAGGTGATGTAACAGATGTACTAACGAGATTGGTGGATATCACAGAGGTATACGGTAATGTATTCATATTGTAATACATACTCGACACTTGGGCGTCCGATAAGGCAGAGTTGAATATCATGAAATTTTGCATGTAGCCATTAAATATGGAGTTTCCATATAAACTACCTCCGATATTTAGATATACAGGTTGATAATAGTACGGAATAGTAACAGATCCAAAAAAGAGACCATTCATATAACAAGACGCTTTTGTTTGTGTTAATACAGTCACAATGTGATACCATTTATTAAGTTCATAAGATGTCGTACCAATAGTAAAGAAAGTACCCATATGTGTGACGCATGTTAATTGTCCTTTAGCATCAACAACTAGATAATACGGAATGTATTGATATGTAACATTTCTTAATATAAAAATATTGCAATTATTTGATGGTGAAGGTAATGCCGTGACGTATATCCAGCACGAAATGGTGGTTCCTTCTGTATTAATACTTGGTAAAGTAGTTGATAGAGCGGATAATGGTAAGTTTATCGCATTTGCGCCTCCATATCCATTCACGTACGATACAGGTGTACCATTTAAATTCATAGACGTACCACTTACCGAGTCCACAACTGTATTATTAAAAGATAAGTTCACAACAGGAGTGGGTATGGTATTTATGACTTCCGTAGTTCCGGTATATACACCCGTTGGATTATAACCCGTTGCGTAAATAGATAACCCCGTATTAAAATTAGTTTCTTGGAGTATCGGTGTATCAATTACTGTATTACCAAACAAGGTATAGGGAGAACCTGTGATGACAATATTATCTACAGCACCTGAAAACACACCTGAAGTAGGGTTATACGGGGAAAATTGAATTCGCACCGCGCCTGTTCCGGTACCAATGTAACTAAATCCAACTTGCTGAAATACAGGCGCGTTTGTAGTCATTGCACCAGAGTAGGCGATAACAGAACCGAGAACGTATCCGGATGAATCAATGATTTTGCATTGTGTTTGAGAGGAAGACGTTGTATCTTGCACGTTCGTTCCGTATCCTGCTGGACCCAATAAAAAGGATACATTATAAGTAACATTAGCTATATTACCGGAGAAGGGAATAGATGTTAATACCGAATCATGATATATCATGGCGCACAAATTACCTCCACCGCGATTCACTGCGTTAATCGCATTAATTCCGGTGCATGTCCAGTACGGAGATGTTGCGCCATATTGGACTGCATTGCCGGCTGTGTTTGTACTGTTTACGATCCCACCGGTAAGAGCCTGGAAATTAAACGCCTGAATGACGGGTGTCGTCGTAATGACTATATTATCAATTTGACCGGAATAAGCGGCGCCACTCGCGTTTCCTGAAAATACAACGCGTACATTACCGCTGCCCGTTCCAGTATAGACAACAGATGCGGATTGCCATGAGGATGTTCCAGTGTAGAGACCAGGGGTGGCCACCGTAGCACAAATGACATTATTTGATGCATCTATAATATTCATATAAATAACAGACGCTGCTGTTGATATTTGAGACGATGTATCATACGTCGTCGGTGCATATTGAAACGACACTGTATAGAGGACACCACGTGTATTAGCTGAAACTGCATTTGATGTTAATACCGTATCCGACCGAATCATTGCCGCCCATCCATTGCCACCACGACTGGATGCAATGATGCCATATGTTCCAGTGGCTGTCCATAAAGAAGATGTCAATCCAGTATAACATTGCAGTCCAGATAAATACTGTTGTGCGCCTACGTTACCAGTTGGTATTTGTAATTTCGTAAAAGGTAATGCAATACTACCAGGATACACAATAAGCGATACGGGCGCATTTGAACTGGCTTGATAGGCACTGGTATAACTTGTTGATATATAGAACCCTATGAAATACGTATTATGTGTGTTGTACCCAGTGGTTGTCATAATAAACCCTGGTACGGAACCCAAACTTGGTGTCGCGCCATTACTTATGGCGTCAATATACCATGAACACGTGATTGTGGCCAACGTGATACCATTTAATTGGAGATTATTTTTGTAAGTACCAGAAATATTATAACTCGCCAACGCTTGTGTAGATTGATTTAAGAAGGATTGACACGGTAATGAAAATAAGGCCACGCCAGATGCATTATATAATATAAATCCACCGAATTCAACGGCTGAATCATCTATATTAACAGTCGTCATAATGAGACGATAATACGTGTAAGACGTCGTATTTGGTGTTGTCAAGATGTACGTATTGCTACCATTTAACCAATTGGATTGATTGGTTTGCATGTCAATAGAAGTCCATGATACAGTATCATTTGATGCAACGACTATCCATGATATTGGATAACGTGATGGTTGAGACGGACGCATGACAATCGTATATTTGGATAAAGTGGACGCGGTAACCAATTGAATTTGAATCCATTCGCCAGACGCGATTGTTAACTGAGAAGGCGCTGTTGATGACACGATATTACTGCTTGAAAAGGTATATGTTCCATTACCATACGATTGATTTGCCACTGTCACACCATTTACGTTGGTGGTGGATGCAAGTGATGTAAGAAGTCCTGTTGTAATACTGTAACAATATCCAGACGAATTATTGTTAAACCCAATAAAGTAGTTTGTGGATACAGAACTGGCGCCAAATACAGGTAAAAATGCGGAAGGGTATGTCGAAGAAGAGCCTCCGTCTCTTCCAGCATAAGATGTATTTCCAGTATCCCATGAACATGTCGTTGTGGCTAATGTCATTCCATTTAATTGCAGAATATTATAATAGGTACCTGACGCGTTATACATGTTTGAATACAGTACTGTACACGTGTCTAAACTTGGTACGGATAACGAAAATAATGCGGTTCCAGTTACTGTAGGGTAAATCACAAGACCCGCAATATCTACATACGTAGCAGATGATGCGACATTTGTATTTATAGAAGATATAACGAGACGTACATACGAGTAAGCAATTTGAGATGGATTGGACAGTATAAATGTCGCGGAACGTGTTGTCCACGTCGTATCGGTCAAACCGGATTGTGTATCAAGACTGTCCCAGATTACACCATCCAGCGACCCAAGTAAAGTGAAACTGTAAATCTGGAAATTTGTGCTACCGCGTAATACGATTTGGTACTTGGCGATGATTGTGGGTATGGTATACTTGATTTGAATCCATTCGCCGTAAACGGTTGAAGCCGAATGGGTCAATTGGGTAGGCGGGTACATGGTGGAGTTATTAAAGAGGTTCATATTGGCGATTTCCCAATCGGATACCTGATTAATCGTCGTTGACTTTGATGCAGTCGTCACATTACCATTCGAATTGTAACTGTACGTATACCCGATCGCGTTTCCTGTATTTTGCCAGACACCGTTTGCACATACCCAATTTGAAGCAGCGGAGCCGGTCGTGCCAACTAAACACAATTGACCTGTTGTAGAACACGTTGTTCCAGAACAATTTGTGGAATTGGAAATGATAGGACTGGCAAATCCCAAATAGTACTCTGCTGTTATATTTATCATGTACGCAGCAGGAAGAAATGCGGACGGAATGGTTGACGCCAAACCGTCCGGTGAAACCGAACTGGTATTGCCCATCGCCCATGAACAGGTGATTGTGGCCAACGTGACACCATTTAATTGCAACAGATTATTATTCGTGCCACCGCAATTATATTGACTGGTTGATACGGTTGTAGGATTGGAAGACGGGACGGCTAAAGGAAATAATGGTGTGCCATTTAGTGTCGGAAATAGAATTAATCCAGCCACATTGACATAGTAGGCGTTAAAACTTAAGTTTGTATTAACACCGGTAATAATAAGGCGAATATAGGTATAGACGCGTGAAATATCGGACGTGTAATATAAATTGGAACCGGTTATCCAATATGTTTGGTTGGATTGAGTATCAATGACTGTCCACGTACTTCCGTTCGTCGACCCTACTAACACCCATGACGTGGGGTATCGTGTATACAATCCACTGCGAATAACGATTTGGTATTGCGCTATAGTAGACGGATTTACCAATTGGAGTTGGATCCATTCGCCGTATATATTATTCAGATACGTAGTAAGATTCATTTGTGTATTAACGAGACGGTAGTACGAACACGCCATGATATTGGACGTTGAAAATGTTTTTAGTGCGCCATTTGTAAACGTGACATTGGATTGCTGGTCAATGGTGTACCATGACACACCATCTTGTGAACCAATCAGAGCAAAACTGGCTGGTGTATTGGATGTCATATTGTATCGTGTACCTAATTGGTATGACGTGACAACAAATGAAGATGGACATTTCAATTGGATCCAATTCCCATAGACGTTTGACGAGGAAAATAAACTGGACGAGTTGGCCCACATGGTATTTGTGG
>JACCDO011211113.1_pt1 | contig 14462 bp, 20 predicted proteins | sample 7446101 | NCBI WGS metagenome assembly JACCDO01 (sample SAMN15323440, study PRJNA562643) | freshwater metagenome | isolation source: river surface water | place: USA:Blue River Watershed | collected 2017-08-16
GGGTTTTGATCCCGCTATCTTTGCCTCACTTGCATATCTATTATGATATAAGAGCACTGCATCCCCAATCATGCTGCGTGTGCAGTATGTGGTTACCCACATAGTAGGTGGTTTCCCACCTATTCTACTCTTGAGAAGCTTCTTTAGACTCCGTATCAGCGTACTTCCAAATGTAGCCACCAGCAGTTTTCCTCTTGTTACGGACGATTTGATAAATATTAGCGCTTTTGATATTTGTTTTCTCACTAGCTTCAATTACAGAATTAAATGATGCTATAAATATACCTTCTTTTGTATATTGATTAACTTTGCGACCATTTAACTTTGTCATTATTTCTTTATGTTTTTTATTATCTGTATTTCTATTTTCTACTCGTTTTTGAGATGATTCGCCTTCATCTATATATTTCCACCAGAATCCACTGTTACCTTTTGTATTAACTTTGAGATATCTCCATAATGTTGCTTGGGCAATATTATTTTTCTCAGCAGCTTCTTTTACTGAAGTGTATGATTCAATTAAAGTACCCTGGTCATCGTATTTCCCTACCTTCCTACCATTTACTTTTGTCATTATTTCACTATGTTTTTGTTTATTATTTTCAGACCACATATAATCAGGATTTTCAGATTTGCTCTCATAATATTTATTAACACTATCTCTAATCTTCTGCTTTGTTTCTTCAGTCATAATTTTTGGAGTACGTTTATAACCACATTTATGAACATAACCCACTTTTGCTACCTCTTTCATCCTCGCAGAATGTTTAGCACGATTTTCAGGATTCCCATAATATTCTTTTAGACCTTTGCTGATATTTTGTCTATATTCTTTTGATTCAAGCCTATCTTTCATCGTTTCCTTCCATTTAGCAATTGTCTCAGGCGTATGTTTGTGACCCTTAAATGTACCTCCAGGCTTTCCACCAGCATCCGCATTGTAACCGTGTGGGGCTAAACAGTTGAATTGTTCAATATACTCCTTCTCCTTTTGATTGAGTTGATCATCAGCGCATTCTACAACCAATTCAATTGAGAACTTATCTTCGCCATGTACCTTAACTGCTCTAGCAAGTAAGGGACATCCTTTCCCATTACGAATAGCATGTTTATGAGCCATCCATCTTGTTTTTATAGACTTTTTTGTCTGTCCAATGTAAATCTTCTCATTTACAGAGTTAATTATCTTATAAATGAATCCCATATACTGACAAGTAGGTGTCTATGGTTTATCAAATTTGAGACGACGCCAACTCCGAAGGCGGCGTTTAGGAGCTTCTTCAGGAGTCGCCTCGGCCTTTGGGGCGCAAACACAGATCTCCGAGCCGGCTATTTTCAATTCATCGAATACAATCGGCAGAAGCGGAGTAGATTGTTCCAATCGGCGAGAACCTCCAGAAAGTATATCACCAATACGTGCGCCGATAGTTTGATCTGTGGCTAAATCCGCAACTTTTGTAAGGAGAGCACAGCAAATCATCTGAACAAGATTCATTCTTGATAAGCTTAGAGATTTTTGGCGGTATGACTAGTAGAGGGAATGAGTTTTATCACTCTTCTACTAGTCAGTTGTTTCATTACTTTGGGTGGGGCGTCGGTGAGGGCTGTTGATTTTTGGGATCGCCGAGAAAGGTCGGTTTTGCGTGGAAAGCCAAAGGATATTATGCCATCTCTTCCTGCAGCGGTTCATTTGGTAGATTCTGCTGATATTGCGCCTCCAGTTCCATCTTTGCGTGGAAGTGCAATGAAAAATGCCCATCCTTTGGCTGCGCTAAAGGCAGCTGGATGGGTTTCGGGTGGGCACAAATAGTTTATTTGCGAGTTTTTCTTGAGCGTCGTTTGTTTGGTTTCCTTGAGCGACACTTGTGTGGTAATCGCCTTTTACCTCCATATCCATACGCACTGTATCTTCTATTTAGCAAAGCAACAGCATGACTTCTTTCAGGTCTCAACCGATTTGATACAACTGTAGCAATAAGTTCATCCACATTTTCAATTCCTACTCCAACCAAATATTCGCGAATTTTTTTTGTATCAGCATCAATAATTGATAGATTGCTATATACCTCACTGAGAGCCTTTACAATTAAATCACGATTTGCTGGCGACTTTAGGAATTCTTGAATTTTGCCTAAATCATTGGGCTTCGAAGAGGATAGAAATATTGCTGATCCTTCTTGCGTAAGAAGAAAAAAGAAGAGTTTTAATAAACCAAATATAAAATCTGTGTTTTGAATTTTCTGTTGAATATGGTAGGATAAAGCATTAGCAATTAAATCAACACGTGGTTTGAGACCTTGTTTTAGTAATTCAATTAAGATTTCTAAACTCCGTGACATTTGTAGTCTATAAAACAGAGGCTCTTCAATAATATCAGTAATTTTATTATCTGGAAAATATGCGATTATACTTTTTAGATAATCAACTTTGCCGGATTCAATAGCATGATATACATATAATTGAAAATCACTGGCTCTTTGAAAATTACTTGCCATTCTATAATTAATCAAGATTAAAAAGAGTGTATTCTTCGGTGGTTATTCCAAAACACTGAAGAGAGATGACGACTGTGGGATTCGAACCCACGCGGATTGCTCCACTGCCGCCTTAAGGCAGCGTATTATGTGTGCTGCTGAAAAGCAGCATAAACCACTCTACCAAGTCGTCTTCTGTGAAGTTGCCTTCACAAGTTGTTATTATCAATGTTCTTTAGGTGGTGTTTGAAAATTTGTGTGTGTGTCCTGTCAAGTAGTTATATGGCACAAAATGTCTTCACGATTGGTCAAGTTTGTTATGAATAACGGCGTTCATCGCTGTATTAATATGCGCAACGTCCTCGCCGTTCAGCGAGATGGTGTCAAGGTATCCATTGAGTACAATTTCTGCCAACCAGATGGCATAGGCTTCTTGATTTATGGTACAGGGTTTCACCTTGGTGGATCAAATATTTATAAAGAGAATCTGACTTTCAATTCTGTAAAGGACGCCGAGGCGATGTATGAACGGCTGACGGCCGAACTTGCTTGAGGTTGTTCTTCAGAGGTTATAAGAAAACTCTGAAAAAAAGAAAATGTCAGTAGTGGGATTCGAACCCACGCGGATTTCTCCAGGGGCTCTTAAGGCCCCCCGCTTAACCACTCGCAGCATACTGACTCTGTGGATCACTCCACAATATGACATGTAGAGTGTTCTTTAGGCATCTTCTTCCAGATATATCCACCAGCTTTTTTGTTGTGCTTTAAAGCCAAGTGTAGTGTTGAATGTGGAATATTATTTTCTCTGGCGGCACCTTTAATACTATCATAAGAATCTAATAAATTATTATTAACATCATATTTATTAACTTTTACTCCTACTGCTTTTGCCATTGCCTGTTGTTGTTTTTCAATACCGCCATTTTCATAATATGAATTAACTTTGTCACTTATTTTAGCCCGTGTTTCTTCAGTATGCTCACGAATTTTTCTGAATGTATAATATCTTGGAACTTCATTCTCATAGATAATTAATGGTTTTTTATATTTTACATCTGTTTCATCTCCAATAATATTATAACCGTTAGGTGTAAGTGAATTATACTTTTTAATATAATATTTTTCCATTTCTAAAATTGTATCATCAAAACATATGATTAGTACTTCAAACTTGAAATTATTTAAACCGTGTTTTCTAAATGAATTAATTAAAGCAACACATCCTTTACCACTTTTAATTGATGATCTGTGAGCCTTCCAACGCTTTTCTGGTGTTTCTTCCCTTGTCTGCCCAATATAACATTTACCAGTTATATTATTAGTTATCTTGTAAATATAACCCATTATAGTTAATATTTACAGAAGAGTTTATTGTCAAATTTTGACATTTTCACGTGTTTTACCAAACATCTGAAAAAAGATGTCAACAGTGGGATTCGAACCCACGCGGATTTCTCCAATCGCTCTTGAGGCGATCGACTTGTATAGTTGTTCTTAAAAAAAAACAAAAACCACTAGCCTATGCTGACATTCGTAGCAGACACCCTCGCGGGCATCCACCACAACTTATCATATAACAGATTCTTTAAATCCGCTCTCAAGCCACGAAATACTTCAGCGGCAACTGCGACTTGAAGATGACCTCGCCAGGCTTTGAGCCAAGCCTCAGGTTTCCTACAGGACAGGCCACAAAGCGCTTCTTGGTGGCTAGCAACTTAGGTGTTTGTTGCTTCACCAAGAAAGCAGCATGATCCAACTCCGCCTGAAGAGGTACAATGTCCAACGCAATAACAACATGTGCCGACGACTCTCCGTCAGCATGGACCCAATAAGACTCTTTATCAGAGCGTCTTATTAGCTCCCAATTGTCCTCCGCTGAGGTTCCAACATGATAAGGCGTGAATGATTCAATGAATACTTTCATCTTGATTTACGAGTATTAACTCTTCTACGTGTCCTTTGCCCGTATGGCACGTAGTGCTTTCGCGTTTTCAACTTTTTACGCTTTCCACCGACCAGAATAACTTGTTGCTTTGCTGGCACCTTCGAAAAAGATAACATATCTTCATTTTCTTGGTCATTTTCTTCATTTGTACTAATGGGAGAATATGGATGTGGAACCCAGTTATATAATTTATATTCTGACAAGTTTCGCGACCGTTGTATTGGTGATAATGATCTATACTGTAATGATGACGCTGGTAATTGCTTATTCTGATTTTTAGAGAATAATGAAAGAACTTTTTCTCTAGCTTTTATTGTATATGGGCGCAGCACAGAGCTAGCCTCTTTTCTAAAATTCTTATTTAATTGTTGTAGTTCTTCACCAATATTGGGATTCATCTCCTTTGCGTAATTTAAACCAGATGGACTTTCATATACTGAGCCCTTTTTAATAGCACCCTTAACCGCATTTTTAAGATTCGTTTTTAACCGCCCGCCAACATTTGAGAAAAATGATGTAACTTGATCTTGTGTTGGCCGATGCCACTGCATTACTTTCACTAAAGAAATTAATGATGTTTTCTGCGAAAGAAGTTCTTGAAGCGCTGCCAAAAGCTTGTGTGTTTCGGGCTTGTAGGTGATTGCTGGCTCTTCGCATTCCATGCTTCCATGTGCATGGTCCCCATTGACTGATTACAACGCGAACAGAGAGGCGTGAGGTTTTCCAGAATAGTTGGGCCACCGAGGCTCTCTGCTTGTATATGCCCACACTGGAAATTGAAGCAATTTATATTGTTCTGGCACCAACGCGTGGCACACTTCGCCTGAAAGTTCGGACCTGCATAGCGAAGCCATACCTGTTCCCTAAGGGCAGCATGTATCTTAGCCTTGCGCTTCCCACGCATTTTCTTTTGTTTGTTTAATGCGAACGGCTTTAAGGCTAAAGACCGGGTCATCCTTTGGCGTTGGTTAATAAATTAAATATGGCATCGGGGTTTGTTCGAGGACGGCATTTTCCGCGCCAAATCTACCCACTACGCCTGCTTCGCTTGCCCAAGGTTTGAACCGATGTATTTGAGGGACAAGTAGGAGATCAGGCATGAGGCCTGGAGCTGGCATTTTGGGTACATGTGTGCTCTGGTCTCGCTGCGCCCGCAGCGGGGTCTGTGCAAGCCCCGCGCTGCTCTGAAGCTGCGTCAAGGTACCTGGACTCATTCCAAAGAATGGTTCTGTATGGCGACCACGGATCATTAAATAAATTACAACCAATGCTACAAAACCGGCAATTGGATAAATCCAAGAAATCTTTTTCATCGTCTTCTGCTATGGCGGCGTGATTTCTTTGCTTTGCGCGTTTTGCGGCGACCGCCTTCATATGATCCAGCCGCCGCGGCTGCTGCACCACCACCAGCGGCAGCAGCACCACCATTATTATTACGATATTTTCTTCGAATTAATCTATATAACTCACGTACATTTTCTTCCGTTAGAGAATTGCCATTCATTTTAACAGCATTTTTAAACGAGTCAAAATTACCATTTAGAGCAAACTTCCTTGTTTGTGTGCCTGATATACTTTTCATTATATTGTTAGAATTACTATTCCGTTCAAGACCATTATTAACTTTTAACGTTGGAGAAGCCAACCACGATTTATATCGGGCTACTCTATCTGAACCAGCATACAAGCGAATTTTATTAAAACCTTTTTTTTCTTTTAAATCATGAATAGCGTGAGCAGGATTTGGGCATACCATTTTTCCACTTTTTGGGTCCGCCTCTATTTCTAATGCGATAACTTCAAGTTTATCTTTGCCAATATCTTTGTAAATTTTATCAATAAAATCTTTTCTTTCTTTGGAAGTTAGCGGATCTTCATATTTTTCTGCAGGGTGTTTTTCAACTTTGCGTGACCGCTTTTGCGGCCTACTATTATTTTCATCTGGTATTTCATCACACGACGCACTTATATATAAAAAAACTTTTGAGTTTTCAATACCTTCAGAATCTTCCAACATCTTCTCAACCAGTTTTCTATGACCAACAGTGAAAGGCTGGTATCTTCCAAACGCAAAAAGTGCTGTTCTAACTTTTCCTGCGCCTGCTGCTGCGCCGCCTTCTGCTGCCATCTACTAATTATTAAGTATAAAATTTGCTTTTGTCTAGGAGATAAATAGCCTGGTACATGCTACTTATGGGTATTAACTGACAAGTAGATAGAAATGCCCTCTAAAAAAGAACTCGGGCAGTACTTCACTGTAAATGAAGATATCCAGCAATATGTATTTGACCTCTGTCAGAACAAAGGAGGGGTTCTTTTAGAGCCATCATTTGGTGCAGGTCATTTACTAGGAAAGTTTCTTGCGTGGGATCCTCTTTACCCCATGGTTTGCTGTGAAATCGACGAAACTATTGATCCTATTGTTGAGTTTGGAGAAGCGCAAGATGTCAAGTACGGTAATTTTATGGACTTGCAGCTTTCAGGCGGTTTTGAGACGATTGTCGCGAACCCGCCGTATGTAAAACAACGCGGTGGCCGCAATTTATATATTAGATTCATTGAGAAGTGCTTCGAGTTGCTCGCGGAGGACGGTGAGATGATCTTCATTGTACCATCAGATTTCATCAAACTCACCTCCGCGGCAACGATCATCGAAAAAATGGGGTCGGCGGGTTCTTTCACCGATTTCTGGTTCCCTCACAATGAACGGCTCTTTGAAAATGCTGCCATTGACGTTGTTGTATTTCGCTACCAGAAGGGACTTGAGAAAGCGACCGCAGTAGTCAATAATGAAGAGAAGCTTTGTAATATTAATAAAGGCATAATTACTTTTGGGGACCGACAAGTAGAGGGTTGTTCGGTTGAGGATCTATTTGATGTATATGTGGGTATTGTCTCGGGGCGCGATGAGATTTACCGCGTGCCTTTCGGCAATGTTGAGGTGCTATCAGATAAAGGGCATGTTGAGAAGTTCATCTTTGTGGAGAAGTTTCCTTCGGGTGTGGGGGAGATAGATGCGCATTTGGAGGCGCACAAAGAAGCGCTTATTGAGCGGCGCATTAAAAAGTTTAATGAGAGTAACTGGTGGGCATGGGGTGCGCCTCGCAACTTGACCAGTATTCGGGCCAGGCTAGGAAAACCTTGTATCTACGTGCGGAATATTACACGTAGTAAAGAGGTGGCTTTCGTAGGCGAGGTTCAGCTATTTGGCGGCGGACTGCTTTGCTTGGTCCCTCGCCAGGAAGGTGTTGATCTTGGTGCAGTAGTGGCGTATTTCAATAGCGCCGAGTTTCAGAAGGATTATATGTATGCAGGGCGCTTCAAGATCGGTCACAAGCAGGTGTCGAGTGCCCTTCTTCCTCATTAGAATAGGCACGGAAGATCAGCGCAGCTTCACTCTTTTTATAGTTATATTCACGGACCTTCTCAAACAGAAGGCGCATATATTCCTTTTCAGTGCGCTCTACACGTCTCTTAGGGAAGGTGACTTGTAGGGGATTAGAGGGGTTTGTACTAATCTGTTCCGCGGGGACTTCGTCGAATGTACCGACCCAGCAGGCAGGAGTTTCCTTTTTGATCATTATTAGACCATACAGACGAGGATGAATATTTTCATATCCCTCCTTGTCTAATTTACAGAGTGCCTTCGCAACAGCTGGATGGCTTGCGCATTTAATTCCATATGTGTAACTTATGAGAGTAGTCAGGCCGCATGAATTGTTTCCAGAAGAGTTCTTTTCAGAGATGATTTTGATATTACATGGGAACGGTTCATGGATATTAAAGTGACTGAGGTCAATGCCGATGTCGTCAAATGCTCGGTTATCCTCTGTGTCTGCTTTTGTTTTTGTTGCCTTCTTGACAAGTAGGCCTTCGAGTGAAGGGTGTTTGAGAAGGAAATCTGTAACAATGTCCTCGCTTTGAAGAGAATTAATACGACCATCGGAAGATGTTCGCGAGAACTCAAACCAGGGTGTCTTCATGTTGATTGTTTCTTCAATGGCGCGAAGAACGCCGCGGATATACTCTGTAATTTCGGCGTGATTCATTTTGTGGGTGCGGTTGCCCACCAGTCGGCGAGCAGGCAAATTTAAATAGAAGCCCTTGGCTTCCATGTTTCAACTTTACCTGTTACTGTACCCGCAATGTAGGTAGCGCGTAGCTTTGGCGATCCATCCGAATAGAACTCTTCATAGAGGCCATCAAGAATGCCATGTTTGTAGTTCTCAATTCGCCGCGGCGTCCCTCCGTAGTTATAAGTTATACATGTGCCATGTTTTTCATCGTCAAGGTACGTCCATTCATAACTGATATTGCCTGTATAGTCCTTGCCAATAAGAAGACCTTGCTTGCGCCCTTGAATATCTTCATGAAAAATATCGGTGTGACCGTATTTATTGGTATTCTGGCAGTAAATGAGCCACGGGCGGTTTTCGTCCATATCTACTTGTAGCAAGTTTGGTAATACCTAAGGGCGGTACGCATCTGACAAGTAAAAGAGATGGCTATTACTCGTTCTGCTTTTGCTGCTGCTTGCGATGAGGCTCGGCGCCTTCGTCGGGCTTCTGCTCTTCTCGCACGTGGTGCGATGTTGGGCAGGCGTCGCTCTTCACGACTTGCTGCCGCACGTCGTGTTGGTGCCTGTGCTGTTCGCGTTGCGCGATTCAACAGAAAACTGGCCAAATACAACTTCTGCCAGCTAATCGGTGAAATTACACCTGTGCGCTGCCTTGAAAAAATGCTCTCGCTCGCACGTGGTGATTTGAACCTTGTTGCGGCAGATCCTACATTTCGGGCGGGGCTTCATCAGTCTGTTCGGGTTCAGCGCCTTCTCACGCCTGGTGAGGTGGATGGTGTGAATCGCCGCTGGCGTGCAGTGAAGCGTGGCATGCGTCGGTCGCCGGCGTTTTCGTATTAATAAATGATATCTAAATGATCAAGGCCTTCTTCATTTTGTGGAGATGAGAATTTACCACTATAGATATTATAAACGAGTGACGGCACTGGCTTCTCGCGAGCGGCATTATAAGCCCTGCCATCTCGCACACACCAGACAACATGCTTCTGTACGCCATAGGTGTCGGCCAGGTTATACCAACCCTGGCGTTTATCGCGACTCGGATGTGTTGCATCAATAATAACTGATTTCCCTTCGTCAAGTGCGGCCTTAACCGCAACCTCTACTTGTCGTGTGGTTCTGTAGTTATCTTGTTCAATGTGAATAGCGCCAGATTGGTTGGCAATTTCTTTGGCTGTTGTTGTTTTCCCAGATCCTGGCGTACCCATCATGACAATTAGAGATTGCTTATATGGAAGACATGGTTTGCTGTGACTGAAGAAATCTTGGGGCTCGTGGAATATGGCCCCAATGGCTTGTGCGAACTTTGCGTCACAATCATCCCAACGGTTGGACAAGTAGGATGAAGTAGGGCCGGCGGCATCTCCGACCATATGGAGTTCTGTGATTGTTGATGGATCGGTGGCCACTTTTGGATGATTCAGAAAACAATGCCATGCGCTTGGACTGGGTTTGCGGTATTCACTATTTTTGCCTGTTGCGACCACTACGGGTACATTGAATCGCTTCTGGAGATAATCAATCTTGGACTGCGAATCGCTGTTCCAGATTGCTTGGTTAGAGACAAGTAGGATAGTGTATCCGTTGCGCTGAAGTTCGACGAACTTATCCTGGATATTGCCGAGTAGGAAAATATCGTCGGCATCTTTGGTTATTTGGCGTCCTGATTTACTGGTTATCAGCGTACCATCCACGTCAAAGAGGTAAAACTTATCTGTAGGCTTGAAATTTTCAGGGATTGTGATATAAGACATTTTTTATGGCGGTGCGTGTGGGTACTTGTTTGTGGGTTGGTATCAGCGCGCAAATTTTGGGCCTAAGATTCGGCGGCGATGACATGTAGGAATGACTAAAGACGTGGCAGGATTAAATGCACTGTTAGATTTTTATAAACAGCTAACAGCACATACAACAGCTCTTAAGAAGGCGGCTGGCGAGGGATATTATTTGGGCATGGCGGATTCTCTTTTGGGAGTTGCTCGGCTGGTGCGAAAGAATCCTGAGATCATCGAAGAGATCCCCGAGGTGGCTGCAGATTTGAAGCGGCGGCTTCGGCTGTGCGCGAAGATCTTTGCGCGCCACGGGGCTGCGGCGAAGGAGAAGGCTTGTTTGCGACTTGGGCGGTGGCTTCAGGCGTCGGGTTGTACTGCTGTGAAAGCAGAGGTGAAATGATTTTGTTGGTGACATGTAGAGTAGATGCCACCAAAGAAAAGCAAGCAAGAACAGGCTGCCAAAAATAAATATGCAGGGTTACCAATCACTGGCGTTGAAGGACATGAACAATATATACGTGAGTTTGGTGGTTTAAATTTAAGTATTCCAACATACATGGCTCGGTCAATATACACTGCTGAGCCAGTAAATGTAGGAAGGGCTGGTGCGAGTGGTGCTGGTATGATGGCTGAACATGCGGCCAGCTTGGTAGGTACAACACCTGAAAATGCTGCTATGGAAATGGGGCGAAATGCTGCTTTTGCGGCCGCGGTGGCGGCTACTAAGCCAAATGCGCCTGCTGCTGGTTCTGGTGGCGGCGGAGGCGGCGGATCCCCAGGTTTTGTTAGGGCACCTTCAGGTGCTTCATATCCTCGTATGACACAAGAACGTGTTAATGCTGGCCTTCATTTGATGGAACTTCTTACAAATGGAAATAATACTGAACAATTAGAAAATCTTCTAAAATTTACACGTGATGAACTATTTCAGACAACTCCAGCACAAATTCAACAATACATGGCTAAAGCTACTGAACTTTTAAAAATAAAACGTCCAGCTGGAATTACAACTATCCTTAAAGCTTTTCAAAATCTTTAATTAAAATAATGTTATAGCATCTAAAATCTGATCAATATGCTGCTCGTCTAAAACAGGCAAAGCAATTCGGTGATAACCGAGTCGCAGTGCTTCTTTGAGTGTAGATCTCACAGCATAATATACATTCTTGGGATCTATTGTATCGCTGGCATCCATTTTCCAAACACTGACAAGTAGAGTATGTGCATGTTGATGTTTCGTCTTAATAAGCAGTGGCGGCGATCCTGGTGGTAGCGGATTGCCATTAGTTTTGTTTTTAATTGTGTGTTTCAACTCTTTGGAGAGCCAATTAGGCTGGTGAGCCGTGTCGGCCACAGCAGCAACAGCCGCCGTTTGGACATCGGCAATTTGGCCAGTCGCAGTTGGTGTAATCACCTTCACTGGTGCGAAACTCTCAATGGTTGCGTATGGCCATACTTCAACAGTGTCTGATAAGTTTTTGTGGAGAATCTTCCGCCATGTGCTCTGCTGGAGAAGAATATCATTAGGAATACACAACTCTACATGTATTAATTGGGGAGGATCCAGCATCTGACAAGTAGGGTGTTATTGGTTTAAGTTTTTGCGCCGCGCTGCTAATTGATTGTAAAACTCCGCATAGAAAGTAATGGGAACACGGCAGCCTGGCTTAATAGCTCGTGCGAGCACAGCCGCAACGGCGGCCGCGGTTAGCTCTGCTGTGTATGCCGGCTTGACATCCACCGGCGATCTTACTGCGTCGCTGGTCGGTCGAGGTATCGGTGTAACGGGTGTTTTGCTGGGCTCTGGGGCCGATTATCTTATTGGCCATGGTGTCGGAAATGGCTTTCGTTTGCTCGGATTTATCGGCGAAAACTCTGTACGGCCTCTGCTCACTTCGAGTTCGCGGACTTTAGCACTCGGGGCTTCCGTCGTCGCCGGCACAGTTACCCAGCTCGCCCTACCTGTCGTTCTTGAGATGCCTTCTTATTTGTATGGCACAGGCAAATATCTTTTCCAAGTCGGTCGGCAAGCTTCGCATCGGTGGTTGCCGGCGCGTTACGTACCGACACCGGCGGACTCTGATGCTGTTATAGAGGCATTCTCTAGTGTTCCGCAGATTCAGCGACTGGTTCAGCATCTGCCGATTGCGGCTGTGGATGGTCAGATGGCAACCCCACTTCAGGCGGCAGAGACTGTGGCATCTCGGCCGTGGCAGTTGGTTGAGGATTTTGCTGAGGAGTCGTCTGACTCTGATTCAGAATCTGAAACACCTCGTCCAACTCCTGCCTCTGTTGCTGAAGAGCCTGTTGGAGAAGCGTAGGCTCCTCAGTGGTAAAATTACTCTGCCTATGAAGTGGTGCTGAAAATTCGGTGCGTTCCTGCTCTGGAGGTACATGTGCCGCAGCAATTTCATTAGAGAAATGCTTAAATTCTTCAATGACAATTGGCTTCTTTTCACGCTTCTGGATGGGTTCTTCGGGTCCATCAACGAAGCGGGTGCCTTTCAAGAGTATCTCCTTGCTAACTTTCATAGAAGGCAAGTCAGTTATATTAGTTTTATATGATGGAATAACCTTCTTACCCCCTCCTTTTGGAATTCCTTTGTCTTCTTTCTTGAGAGTACGACGGAAGCAACAGCAGAACATCCAAATACGGCGCCAGATTGTTGGTTTTGAGACTGTCACAGCAGCCGCAGGCGGAGTCTGAATAGGAATAGGCTTGGTGCAGCCCTCATTAATCTCCGCATAAATATCGCTCGCACTCGTATCGCCAAATGACTCCTCCCAATCAGCCTTCTTACGTGTCAGCTCTTGGTTTTGATAATGTGCGAATCGTTCATTGATTTGTTTCGCTTTCTTATCTGCGAGTTCTTCTGGAGTAAAACCTTCCTTATTCTTGACAAGTAGAATGCTGGGAAGTGCCTTGCTAATTAATGCGCTTGATGCTGGATCTCCTAAATCGTCTTGTAGCAGAAGATGAAGAACAGTATTTCCCGCGAGGTCCTGGAGCGTGAGATCTGCGCCGGCATATGTTAGAATCCGACGAACTGTAAATGTCGAGGCAACCATTAATGGGGTCTTGCCTTGGTCATCTTGCTTGTTCAGATCGGCGCCGGCGTCAATGAGAACATTCAGAAGATCTTCATTTGCCTGCTCAGCGGCCATATGAAGGGCTGTGCGACTCTGATCGTTGGTTGCGTCGAGATTAATAGAAGGGCAGACCGCAATAAACTTTGCCATGGTTTCGTAAATATGAAGAGTACGATTGCGAACAACCTGTTCCGTCGTGTCACGATTGGCCAGGCCGAGGGTTTTGAGCCGCTCGTAGTCTTCTATTTGAGGCTTCTTGCCCGCGAGGAGCATGAGCGGTGTAAGGCCTTCGTGGATCGCATTTGCTGATTCTGGGTCATCAGCAAGTGCTCTACGGAGAGCATCTAGGCTGAGAGTATTAATCGCTTCATGAAGCGGTGCTGAGGAGGCCATCTGACATGTAGAGGGCTAAAAGGGTTTAGGTATAGTTTTATTATGTCTGGCACTGTACTTTCTGATGAGCAACTTCATCGGAATCGTGTTGAAAAAGAGCCAATGATCTTTGATGTTCTTTGCCGGCGATATCTAGAACCGCTGCGCAAATGGTGGGCTTCATATGAGTTGCCAGATTTTAAGGTAACTAATAAGGCTTACTTATTCTATGAAATGCGTGATCATCCAAATATTGAATTTGTCCTCTATAATGCGTTGTGCGCTTGTGAAGGCTTTGGTTTAGTAGTTTATTGCTCTGGTGAAAATGTTGAACGTATTCGTGAGGTTTTGGGACATAATGTAGATCGCGCACAGATTCATGTCCTTTTTGAAAAAGATATTGGTCGGGAAGAGGGGAGAAAGATTTACAATGATACTCTTATGAGCCTAGAATTCTGGTCATCCTTCCCTGCAGAACATATTTTGATTTGTGAAACAGATGCTTATTTTCGTCACAAGTTGCCCGCTAAGTTGCTTGATTATGATTATGTCGGCTATGAATGGCCTTGGAAACCAGAAGTTGCTGGTGGTGGCGGTGTTTCATTGCGTAAAAAATCCGCTATGATTCGTATCTGTAATGAATCAAAGCAACCACCAGTATATGGTGCCGATTCATGGGCATCTAATGGCATTATGGAACTTGGTCTCACATGGAAAAATGATTTTTGTGA
>JACCDO010322106.1_pt1 | contig 14459 bp, 17 predicted proteins | sample 7446101 | NCBI WGS metagenome assembly JACCDO01 (sample SAMN15323440, study PRJNA562643) | freshwater metagenome | isolation source: river surface water | place: USA:Blue River Watershed | collected 2017-08-16
CGATTGAACTTAAGCACCAAAAAGTTCAACACATTCTTGTTGTAGTATTTTCTTTCAGCCTCTTCAGATTCCCAAGTAGGCACATCATCTTTGTAGTAGGAGTTGAATCTACGATAGGACATCCAGCGATCATACATCACGTAGTTTTGATACAAGAGCACATGAGCAGCATTAGCGACCACAGATTGTTGATTACGGAGAGCAGACATTCTTGGGAGAGTAGACGGTTTGAGTTGAGCAAAGTTGAGCAAAAAGAAAACTTGAGTATGTAAAGTCAAAAGACAATCTTATCTAATCACACTCACAAAAAATCAATTACAATAACGCATTTTATAATGGTGTCACCACACCTTATAAAACAATGAATATAAACATATCTAAAATACTTACCAAATCAGACCAAAACTTTAGAAGCAACTCTCAAAATGTGCCTTGGTCTGTTCGTATCCTGGATTACCAGGTCTGTATGCAACCACATCTCTGATTTCTCTCAGCATGTTCTTGTGTCTGAATCGTTGCACATCCTCACTCATAAACATCCACATATGAGAATACCAGTTCAAACGACTGAGCAAAGTTTTTGCAATATCCCAATAAACCACTGTATCTCCAAGGTAAACTTCATCTTCCAACGTTGATCTGAGCAGCGTGAAATTTTCTTCTTCCATATTTTCATACCAGCGAAGCATATCCATAGCATCATCAAAGATATCTTGGTTCCACTCATCATACACAATAAAAAATTGTGCAGAGACAGATTCAAGCAACTTGAATCTTAGTTGCTTAGGAATGAGTTTGTACTTTTCAACGAACTGAGCAGGGGTGATATCCATTTTGTGAGTGGAAGTATTGGAAGTGTTACTGAGAAAATATTGTGAAACGTATCGTAATACAAAATACAGTATGATAGTCAATAAAAAATCAATTTAAACATTTTTATAATGGTGTCACCACACCTTATAAAAAGAGATAGACAATACATTCAAACACATTCAAACACACACTACTTACCTATACACTTCACTAACTTACTCCATGGAGACCAAGTATTCATGCACCTTCTTCAAGTCATCATTCATCTTATCCATCTTGATCGACTTCATCTCTTCCTCATCATCTTCTTCATACTTGACAATTAACGAAGACTTGGTTGCACTGAAAATCACATCATACTCCTCACCAGATAACTTCTTGCCAATCAATTTCTCCAAAGATTTTCTGGTCATCTTTCCATTGACCACACCATTTTCAGCATCCTCCTCCCAAGAGATACACATATCATCCAACACTTGGTATCTTTGTTCCTCTTCATCCAACTCTTCTTCCTCATCTAAATCTTCAATCTCATCTTCAATCACTTTCTTTGCAGGTTTCTTCTCAGACTTCTTACTAGGTTTCTCTTCTTCCTCATCCTTCTTCACTTGTTTCTTCACCTTCTTGCTGGGTTTCTCTTCTTCTTCCTCATCCTTCTTCACTTGTTTCTTCACCTTCTTGCTGGGTTTCTCTTCCTCCTCTTCCTCGTCCTTCTTCTCTTTCTTCTCCTTCTTCTCTTTCTTGTCACTTTTCTTGCTACCCTTCTCCTTCTTATTCTTTGCAGACTCGCTCTTCTTCTTCTCAGCAGTAGCATGCTTGGAGCACAACCACTGTCCTTCAAAAGTAGGTTCTTCACTTCTCACAGTGGTGCCACACATCTCACCCTTTCTTTCACCCTTGGAAATAACGAAGCAGCACTTGTGAGATTCCTTGTCATCCTTTGAACCCTTACGAGAACCTTTGCTTGAACCTTTCTTTGATGACTTACGAGAAGCACTGGGATTCTCCTCATTTTCCTTCTTAGCAGCGTCATTGAATTTTTGTTTCTCCTCCTCAGACAACTGCTTCCACATAGCACCAATTTCTTTGGTAACATCAGCACCCTTCAATCCACGAGACTTAAAGTCCTCCTTCTTATCTTGGTGCATCTGCTTAGTGAACAAGGTGTAACCACTAAGTTTACCAGCGCGCTTCTCCTTCTTACCAGAGATACCAGACTCTTCCAAGGCAGCCAACACTTTCTTCTCATTCTCAGGAGTAGCAGCGTCGACTGTTTGCAAAGTCAAGTTGATGACACCTTTGATAATTTGCATCAGAGCGTGGTGAGACATCTTTGATTTGAACTTCTTATCCAACAAAGAAGTCATGGGACCGAGAGCACTTTCCAACATCTTCATCACTTCCTCCTCAGCATCGAGCAACACATCTTGGACGGGTTCAGCAATTTGAGACACGATTTGAGCAGACATCTTTGAGTTGAGTTTGGTTGTTTTGAACGAGAACAAAAAGCAGAGAGAGCACAGATCACAGAGAGCAAAAGAATGTTTTTGATAGTTAAGTCAAATAAGACAATAGACTATCTTCAGGTCTCAAAAAAATCAATTTTTTTCTGTTTTTGACTTTGCATTTTTTTTAAAAACTTTTTGTAATGGTGCCACCGCACCTTACAAAAAAAATACTTACCTTTTACACTTGATACCTACAAACACCTAACACTCAAAAAAGTTTTTGAATGCTCCAATCAACTCTGTATCTGTCAAATACTTTTTCTCTTTATCTATTTCACGAAACACAACAAGCATACATTCATTTACACGTACACACAAAACTTCGTCACTTTCATGTCTTACATTATAGGTTCCATCCCAGTTCCTCATTTTCATAGAACTTATGTACAAAATGTAACCTCCTAATTTTTTTAATATATCTTCCAATCTTTTCAGAGACTCTGCTTTTTTATTTTTGTATCTTCCAGGAAATCTCTCAATCATCTCCCTAAACATACGCTGGGAATTGAAAAACTCTTTAGCGGAAGAGTCAAGCATAAAGTCACTCAAATAAAACACCAGGTCAGTGCAATTCAAGACAGTTTTTTGAGCACACATTTTTCAAATAAGTCAAATAAGACAATAGACTATCTTCAGGTCTCAAAAAAAACAATTTTTTCTGTTGACTTTGCATTTTTTTTAAAAAACTTTTTGTAATGGTGCCACCGCACCTTACAAAAAAAATACTTACCTTTTACACTTGATACCTACAAACACCTAACACTCGAAAAAGTTTTTGAATGCTCCAATCAACTCTGTGTCTTGCTTATACTTCCTTTCTGCTTTGAACCAAGCGAGCATACATGCATCAGTTTTAATCGTCACTTTTCCATTCTTATAACTCGCAACACAGTTATCACTCCACTCCAAACTTCTTTCAATAAACATCCTCATCTGAAAAAAAATTATTTTATCCGAACTTATATGCAAAATACGACCACCCATTTTCTTCAAGACATCTTCCAATTTCTCTAAGCACTTTGCTTTTTTCTTCTGATATCTTCCTGGGAATCTCTCAATCATTCCTCTATACAGACGCTGGGAATTGAAAAACTCTTTGGCGGAAGAGTCAAGCATAAAGTCACTCAAGTGAAAGACCAAGTCAGTGCAATCCAAGACAGTTTTTTGAGCACACATTTTTCTAATACAAGTCATATAGACACAATATACTTCTCAACTGAAAAAAAAATCAGTTTTTCTGATTCCCAGTCTCTTTCCCTCCATTCTCAGTCCCTTTCCCTCCATTCCCACTTCCGTTCCCTCATTCCCAAAGTTGTTTGAGGCGATTCCCAATCCCTTTCCCTCATTCCCAAAGTTGTTTGAGGCGATTCCCAATCCCTTTCCCTCATTCCCAAAGTTGTTCGAGGCGATTCCCAATCCCTTTCCCTCATTCCCAAAGACGCTTGAGGCGATTCCCAGTCCCTTTCCCTCGTTCCCAACACGTTTGAGGCGATTCCCAATCCCTTTCCCTCGTTCCCAAAGACGCTTGAGGCAATTCCCAATCCCTTTCCCTCGTACCCAAAGACGCTTGAGGCAATTCCCAGTCCCTTTCCCTAGTTCCCAAGAACAGGGAGAAGTTAAATAATTGATTTTTTTGAGTATTGATATTAGTCTATTGTCTTGATTGACTTTATTTGCAAATTTACACTGAAAATGTCCTCTCCTATTGCCATTCAACGCCTTGTTTCAAGTCACAAATTCGACTTTGCCAAACGCTGCCTCGATGAAATTAACGAAGAAGAACCAGGATTACTCTTCCCTGGGAAAAAGATTCTTCTTGAAATGGGAATGTCATGCAAAAGACAGGATATTTTTGATATGAGAGATGAGTTTGTGTGGAATGTTCACTATTTTCTCATCACTGAAAAAGGTGATTATGAACATCGTCAGACTGTGATGCTTGGAACAAAAAAAGATGTATACAGTCAATTTTCCCACGAGTTGATGTAAGGTGTTTGTAATGTTTGTAACTTTTTGTTTTTTGTTTGCGCTTATTTTTTATAAGGTGTGGTGACACCATTATAAAAATTGATTTTTTTCAGATCTGAAAACATAAAATTGTCTTGATTGACTTTATCTACTTTTGATTTTTTTATCAACATATCATCTGTTTGCAAATGTCCGGTTTTTTTGTGATTGCTTACAAGAACCAAGTAAGCGTGGAGCGCTCAAGCATGGTTGAGTATGAGGTGGGAAAGAGATCACATCGTATTGGATGTAACATCAACATTGGAAAGAACAAACGAGCATTTATAATTGTTAGAGATGGTGATGTGATGAAGGTTGGTTATGTTGGTGCTGTTGGTGAGAAGGTGAACGAACAACCTTGGCTTGCAGAGGGTGGATCAAGTTGGAGAAATGTGCACAAGGTGGTGAAACATTCTGACTTGGTGAATCTTGATACGCTTTGCACAGACCTTAATGTGAACCGCAAGATGTTTACCAAGAGTATCCAGTTTGGTCATGTGAGTGCTGTTTACAAAGATGACTTTGAGAGAGTGGTTGCATGGTTCGAAAGACCTATTGAGCAAGAAGAGGTCAAGATTGAAAATGAGAGACGTGATGATCAAGACAAGGTTGAGGTGAAAGAAGAGGTGAAAGAAGAGGTCAAACCTGAAGTGAAAGAAGAGGTCAAACCTGAAGTGAAAGAAGAGGTCAAATCTGAAGTGAAAAAGGATATCAAGATCATCAGAAACAAACTTTCCTTGTCGATGTTTTTTTGCCCTGCTTGTCAGATGTGTCATGAGTATCCTTCAAAGAATGCACATGCTGACTTGTATTCAAATTATACAGAGTGCTACAAAGAGATCAGAAGAAAAGCAAATGAGATGGAAGACAGGATTGCTGCAAAGAAATTTTCATTGGAAAGAGAAGGTTGCATCAATCTTCATCGTGAAGAATGCAAAAGACTGAGAAGACTTGAAGATATGCCTATTATCAAGAAACCTTATTTGTGGTATAACTCAGCAATTGACTCTGATCATTGGGCAAGAAGAGATGATTAAATGTGTTTTTTGTGTTGTGTAAAAAGGTAAGTGTTTGTATGTGTATCTATTTTTTGTAAGGCGAAGTGTCGCCATTACAAAAATTGTTTTGTTTATTTTTTCAAAAATTTTTCAAAGTCAGAATTCAAAAAAAAATTGATTTTTTTAAGACCTGTAGATAGTCTATTGTCTTATTGACTTAACTTTCAAACTTTCAAAACTTTTTGATCTCTTCTGTGCTTTCTGTGCTCTCGTTTTTTCAAACAAACCCGATCTCATTCAAAATGTCTTTCTCTACTGCTGAAATCTCTATGTTGAAGTCCTTGGTCTCTTTCGTTGATGAGAACAAGTTTGTGGATCTCAAGTTGAGTTATCGTGATGGTGTCTTGCTGAATGCAAAGGTTACTTTTGACTTTGCCAAGAAAGTGAAGTCTTCTGTCAAGCGTGTCTCAGACTTTGATGAGTCTGGATATCCTGTGATGATTTTCTTGGAGGAGGATCAACTTTGCTTTCAGTTCAACAAGAATTGCTTGAGTGATCAAATGGTGAAGACTTCTCACGCTGCTTTGGAGAAGATGTTGAAGGAAATGCAAAAGAATGATTTGTTCACCACTATCAAGGAGAAGGTCGACCTGTCTGCGATTCGCTCTGCAATTGAAGTTCCTCAAGAAGAAGAGACTGAAGAGAAGGTATCTATTCAAGACACCATGTTAGATGCTGAAGAGGAAGTGATGAAGATGTTGGAGAGTGCCCTTGGTCCCATGACTTCTTTGTTGGATAAGAAGTTTAAGCAGAAAATGACTCAGCATGCCCTCATGCAAATTATCAAGGCGATCGTCAATGTTACTCTCAAAACGGTCAATGCTGATACTGCTGAGAACGAGAAGAAGGTGTTTGCTGCTATCGAGGAATCAGGTATCAGTTCCAAGAAGGAGAAGCGCGCTGGAAAACTCAGTGGTTACACCTTGTTTACCAAGCAGATGCACCAAGATAAGAAGGAGGACTTCAAGTCTCGTGGATTGAAGGGTGCTGATGTTACTAAGGAGATTGGTGCTATGTGGAAGAAGTTGTCTGAGGAGCAAAAGCAAGAGTATAACGAAAAGGCAAAGAAGGAAAATGAAGAGAATCCCAGTGCTTCTCGTAAGGGATCTCGCAAAGGTTCTCGTAAGGGTTCTACTAAGAGTTCCAAGAGTGATAAGGAATCTCACAAGTGCTGCTTTGTCATCTCAAAGGGTGAGAGAAAGGGTGAGATGTGTGGCACCACTGTGAGAAGTGAAGAACCCACCTTTGAAGGACAATACCTTTGCTCCAAGCATGCTACTGCTGAAAAGAAGAAGAGCGAGTCCACAAAGAACAAGAAGGAGAAGGGTAGCAAGAAGGGTGAAAAGAAGGAAAAGGAGGAGAAGAAAGAGAAGAAGCAAAAGAAGCAAAAAGATGAAGACGAGGAGGAAGAAGAGAAATCCAGTAAGAAGGTGAAGAAACAAGTGAAGAAAGATGATGACGAGGAAGATGAGAAACCCAAGAAGGTTACCAAGAAAGTGAAAGAATCTGAGAAGAAACCTGCTAAGAAGCAAGAACCTGAAGAGGAAGAAGAACCTGAAGATATTGAAGACATTGATGATATCCCTGAGTTGGAAGAAGATGGTGCTGAATACAGTATTCTCGATAGTTTGTGTGTTGAATGGGAAGAAGATAGAGAGAACTGTATGATCAATGCAAAGATGAATAAGGCATCTCTTGAGAAGTTGACTGGTAAGAAGTTGTCAAACAAAGAGTATGAGGTAAAGATGAGTGCAACCAAGTCTTCTTTGATCATCAAGTATGAGGAGGATGATGAGGAAGAGATGAAGTCCATCAAGATGGACAAGATGAATGATGACTTGAAGAAGGTGCACAGATTCCTTGCCAACATGGAAGAGTCTGAGTAAGTGTGTATGTAAAGTATGTGTGTAAGTATGTGTGTGTAAAGGTAAGTATTAATTGAAAGTATTGTATGTGTATCAACTCTTTTTATAACGGCGCGGTGGCGTCTTTATAAAAATGTTCTAATTGATTTTTAATAAATATAGATAACAAATATCGTCTTACATAAGATTTATTTGTTTGGAAAAATGAGTTCACCTACGCGTGTTTGGAAAAATAATAAAGGTCAGTATCATCGTGTGGATGGTTCTGCAGTTGAAATAGGTGGAGAAAATGGAAGACAAGAGTGGTGGTTGAATGGAAAAAGACATAGGACAGATGGACCTGCGGTTGTATACAATAATACAAGCAACGTTTCTGTCAAACAAGAGTATTGGTTAAATGGATTGAGACATAGAGAAGATGGACCTGCTCTTGAATATAATAATGAATTACGAGAGTGGTGGTTTTATAAGGGTTCGATTCACAGATTAGATGGACCTGCTTATCGCACTAATAATACTTGCAGTTATTCGATATACGGAGATTTATTAACACAAGAAAGATTTGAAAAGATTACAGGTATTTGGAAAAAGTATAAAAATAAGTTGAGATTGAGATTGAGAAAAAAATATGAAATAGAACTTATCAAGACTGGTGTATGCGACGAGGTCAATCTCTACAAGATCATTGCTGGTTACGTGATTTAAATGGTAGGTGTGTATATGCTTATTTGTGTATTTGTGTTGTATTTTATTTGATTCTTTTATAAGGTGTTGTGACACCATTATAAAGACTTTTTCAAATTGAGATTTTTTATTGCACTAAATGAATTAGTGTAGTTTTACTATTTATTGATAAAATGTTTGTTGTTATTGCTCATATGCGTTACGCTGGTGCTTTCTCTGCTGTTAAAACAGACGTTGCTTCTTCTTTACAAGAAGCAGAAAAAAAAGCATTTGATATATTGCTTGAATATTACAATCAATATTGTGAAGATGAAGGTGATATGGAAGGATTTAACATTAGACCTTTATCAGACAGTGATATGGGATTGTTGATGATGGATTCAATAGCACAATATACATATAAGGGTGGATATGGTGAGATCGTCACAATTTCAGAAGTGTGATTTTTTAGTTGAGTTGAAATATCAGGTAAGTTATTTTTATAAATTATACATGCTCAGTGGAGCATTTATAATTGATTTATTAATTACATTAAAATATAATAGTGTGTATTGTAATCTTTAACATTGATAAAATGAGCACTACTATTCCTGTCCTTACTCGTTGTCTTACTTACCACAAAGAATTGTATGCAACTGTTGTTCTTGACGAGTTAAATACTACCAATCCTGGATTGCTATTTCCTGGCAAAAAAATTCTAACACAGATGGGTATAGTTAATGGAAGCGCAGACATATTTGATAAGTCACGAACAGAGTTTACATGGTCTGTTCATTATGTCTATATTCGTATCAATGGAACTAAAGAGTTTTGTCATGAGTATATCAATGGAACGAAAGAGTATGTCTACTCTTTGTTCTCTCATGAGTTGTTGTAAGTTTTTAGGTTGTAAAAGGTAAGTGTATATTTTGTATATTTTTTTGTAAGGTGTGTTGACACCATTACAAAATTGATTTTTTTCTTGGATATTAAATTTATAGTGTCTTATTGACTTTTCTTTTTAAAATGACTTCTCATATTTTTGACACTCGTGATATTCGTGAAAGCGAAACTTTCATTGTTACATTTGATTCAGATGATGAGTATGATGAGAGTGCTGAAGATGACGTCGATCAGTTGCTATCTACATTTACAAAGTTACAAATCGAAGATGATGAGAAAGAGCAATATGAGATTGCTCAGTGGAAAAAGATACAAGAAGAAGCGATGGATTTCTATGATATGAGCAAGTTCGAAAATTATGTGAGATGGTACGTATGTATGATGCAAGGAACTCTTGAACAACCTTATGTATTGCATGATGACCATGGTGACATCTTGACTGCAAGAAACTACTTCAAAGCAAAAGAAAATCAGATGGTTGAGATGAGACTTTTGTTTGATGATTCACAACTTGAAAGAGTCAAGCAGTTTCTAACTCAGATCGGTTTCGTGTTTGAAAATTTAAACTTTATGTTTGAGTCAAACGTTTTAGGAAGTGTGAAGAATCCGTTTTATCTCTTGTCAACCAATGAAGGAGAAGAGAAAGATATGCTTTACGCTTACAATGATTATAATGCTGATAATAGACGTGTGAGTGAGATGAGATTGGTCTTTTCATTTGACCAGACAGACATGATCAAAAAGTATTTAAAACTTGGTGGTTTTTTTGTTGTGTAACTTAATCTCTAATATGTTTTTTATATTTTTTTATAAGGTGTGGTGACACCATTATAAAATTGATTTTTATCTTGAGTTAAATAAATATCTTGTGTTATCTAAATTCGTTAAATTAATTAAATTCAAAATGCAGATCACTCAATCTTCTCAAACCAACCAAATGCAATCTTCAAACGAGATTATCTTGGACTTCTATAATAATGAACAAATCATTGAAGAGATGTTGCAAAACTTCGAGATAAGAGATTATAACAGTGATGATGATAGTGATTATGAAAATGATGAAAGTAATGAAAATGATGAGAACAACCTCGAGGAGACTGAGGAAGATTCGGATAGTATGCCTGATTTGATTGATGACAATGATGTTTCTGATACAGATATATTAGATAGTGATGATGAATTTCAAAACACACAAGTTATTGAAGAGTTGCCTATCCCTATATCACCTCCTCAACTGAGAAGAGAAAGACCAGAAGATTATCTGACTCCACTCACAATGATAGAGGTTCACACACCTCCTGCTCCAAGACAACAAAATAGAGTATTACGAGATATAACAAATCAAACAAATCAAACCGATGATATGTCTGATATAAACATTACCAATGTAAGTCGAAGATTATTTTTTAACTAGGTTTATGTCTATGAGTAAATTGTAGGTAGGTAAGTATTTCTAAATTTCCAAAAAATAAACACAAAATTGATTTTATATTTTTACTTCACTTGTATAAGTGTAGTAAAAAGTGAGTATAACAAATTTATCAACTTTATAACTTAAAACGTTTCGAAAAATGTCATTTCATTCTGAAGAATATATGGAGAATCAAATGAGTAGTCTTATTGAAAATTCATTTAGTTGTCTTAACACAATTGATAAAAAGTTTTTGAAAAAAGTAAGTTTTATAGCGATGAAAACAATCATGAGCAATGTTATAAATATTACTTTGCAAGCAAGTGAAAAAACGTTTGACTCTGCTACAGTTCAAAAAAAGGTATTTGAAATTTGTGCGGAGAGAGGTATTATTCCACAAAAAGATAAAGGTATATTAACAGGTTATTCTTTATTTTGTAAACAACAACGTGAGGAAAACAAAGAACAATATAGTGGCAAAAGTTTAGGTGAAGTTAGTAAAGAACTATCACAACTTTGGAAAAAACTTTCAGAAGAGGATAAAGAAGAGTATAAAACTGATGCAAAAAATACACCTCCATCTAATAAGAAAAAGAGATCAGATAAGGAACAGATAAAGAGTAAAGGTAGAAAGAATAATGAAAGAAAGAGTAAAAAAGTAATTAAGAGTAATGATTCAGATGATGATGAATAATGTTTTCTATCAGTTAAGTATTAGGGTAAGTATAATTTTTAATTAAAATTGATTTTTTAATTAAAAAAAATATTATTGTGTCTTTTGATAGATAGTATTGCAAAATGAGTATCACCGATGTTTCAAGTGTTCTTTCTTCCTCTTTTCGCCTTGGTCGTCCTAGAACTGCTTCAACAGTTTCAATGAGTTCGATCACTTTACCTCCTCATCCTGCTCAATATACTCAACAATCACAAACTTCTCAAGTGGTATTCATCAAGGTTGATGAACTGGATGAGAAACCTCGTTTGCTTCGTAGACTTAGTGATCCAACACCAAGAAAGTTTTTGCACATCTGTGATAACACTGATTGTTCAACTGTTGATAGTGAGATGAAACTATGTGGAGGTTGTAAATATAACAGATACTGTTCTTCAGAGTGTCAACAACAAGACTGGTGGAATCATAAAGATGTGTGCAGTCATACTTGCGTTGGATGTCGCAAGATTTTTAAAGAGTTTGCAAAAACGGAAAAGGTCAGATATAATGGTAAGAGATGGATTTGGAATTTCTGTAAGGATTGTGAGTTGCTTCAAAAAATTTAGGTTATGTAAATGAATAATTTAGGTAAGTGTAATGTTTGTGTATATATTTTTTTATTTCTCACTTTGAGAAATAAGAATTGATTTATTTTACATTAAAAAAATTATTTTGTCTTTTTATTGACTTACAGATATAGAAGATGGGCATTGAGCAAAGTAAGGTCTCGTGTATGCTTCTCCCTGCACAGAGTGGAAAAACACGTAAGATAACAGAGTATATTGAATTTTGGAGAGACATAAAAATGTTTGCTGGAACAGACAAGTGGGAAGATAAGAATGAAGAAAAAATTGAACAAGAAGAGGATGATAATTTTTTCAATATCATCATATGTTCAAATAATTCCTTGCTTGTTCAACAAACACAAAAAAGAATGACTGATGATCTATTTTCCAACTCATTTACTGTTCATGATGATGAAAAAAAAGAAGTGGTTAGTTCTTCTAATGATGAATCATGCGATGTATATTCTTGGTTAAGTAAGGATCCAAAAGCAAGGACAGTTCAAGATGTAGCATTTCGTATTTGTGAGAATGAGTTAAAGATGCTAGTATGCTGTGCACATGGAACTAGAATTGAAAGATATTTGTATCCTTTACTTGAAAAATTACAAGGTGTTTTTTTGAAAAGATCATTTACAAAAAAAATTAATATTTTTATAGACGAAGCAGATGCATCTATAAACTTATGGTCAAAATATGAGAACATACTCGATCTTGATGTTATTAATAAAGTAACATTAGTTAGTGCTACAATGGATAGTGTTATAAAAAAATACAAAAAAATATCTGTTATTCCTTTTGAAGAAACTCACCCTGACTGCTATGTCAAACTACAAGATTCCGAGTTTATCATACATGATAAAAAGAAAGAAAGTGCAGTTGGTTATATAAAAAGTGTTGTTAATGAATTTGATTTAATCGATGAAATGAAACCTGGGTATTGTTTGTTTGCTCCAGGAAATGTTGGAGTTGATTCTCATAATAGCATTAAATCATTTTTTACTACAAGACTACCGTGTGCTGTTGTAGTTTTAAATGGTAAAGAAAAAAAAATGTATATTCCTAATGAAAGACCAATTGATCTAAGCAAAGACATAGACTTAAAAAATCCAGAAGAAATTGGAAATTTGATTGCAAGAAAATACAAAGAATTTAATATTGAAAAGAGATTTCCTTTTGTAGTAACTGGTCAACTTTGTCTAGGAAGAGGAATAACTTTTCAATCACAAAATTTCCTGTTTACTGCATCAATTATACCGTATATAAGCAATAGAGCAAGTTTATATCAGTGTGCTACAAGGGTTGCTGGAAATATTAAAAATTTTCAAAAAGAACAACACGTCATATATTGCTCATCTAAAACAAAACAAGTTTTATTAGAAATGGAGAACTGTGCCATAAATGTTGCTAAAATATTATTTCAAAAAAATGAGACAGAGGTTGATAAAGAGTTTATAAGAACTATTAAAAAACATGACAAGATCAAAGACTTTGAATATCGTTTGTTTGATGAACAAGATGATGCAATAAAATTTATAAAAACTCTTGGCAGAAGATCAAATAGAAGAGACGATTTCCTTGCTCCAAAAGAATTGACGCAAGATGGTGATAATCTAACAGTGGAAGAATTAGTTAGAAGGCAATGGGGACTTGATAAGAAAAATAAACATAGAATGGTTCCTACTAATGAAAATAAATGGTTAGTATATTGGCGTCCATCATTACTTGCATTATGATTTTTCAAAGTAAGTTTATTTATATGTCATCTTTGTATTTTATTCTTGTATTTTATTTTTGTGTATAACAAAAATAAAGTGATTTTTTTTATATAATTTATTTACATTTGTCTTAAGAGATTACACATTTTTTTTCAACACATTTACTTAATATCTACTTTAAAATGTCTTCCCCTCTCACTGCATTTGAGTTTGTTGAAAAATACAAATTGATTCCACTTCAACTTCGTTTCAAGTTCCTTTGTGACTTTGAAGAAAATTTGGACTTGATAGAAAGATCACCTGAATCTCAACAAGAAGATAATGTTAATGGTCTTTTCTATGAGGATATATTAGACGACTTATTTGATTTGCTTTACAGATATGACGATTTTGGAGAAACTTACGAAGATGAAAATTGGTGGTGGTTGACCCTCCACGTTGACTACATCTGTGACGCTCACTACGCATTCAATGACATGATAAATGCTATGCTCAAGTGTATGCAAGTAAGAGAAAAACCTGTTTCATTGACAGATGTAGTCTCTTTTAGAAAAAAATCTGTGTTACGTCAAATCAAGGAAGAAGTTGCATTTAGACCTGGTAATGTTGGTTTTGAAAACTCACGCGATCATTTTTATGCGTTGTGCACAGAACAAGAGGGATTGTGATAAGTATATTAAAATAATTCGATAATGGTAAGTATTCGTGTATATGTAAAATTTGATTTTTATTTTAAGTAAATAAAAATCCTGTGTATATATTCAATAAAAGGTAGAAAAATATATAATGTTCAATCTTTTACAATCTGTTAAACTCGTAAAATCACTGTCTCAAAAATGTTCAAACGAGGTTTATCATACTCTTTTACATTTACGTCCATGTGAACTTTCGCATGCCATCTTCACAATAAAAATATTAAAGCAATATGATAGATTACCTGATGTAAAAACAGTTGAAACATTCGAAGGAGCGTTGGTAAAAATGTTTAGTCAAACTCCTTATCCTTTTACATGGCAGGTAAATTATAATGATAAGTGTGAATATATGAGTTTGAAAAAAAGAGTTTTATTTTATTATCAATATCAATAAATAACTTTTATAATTACATATTATAAAAGTAGTGAAAAATATTTTTTTATTTAATACTCATCTTGGAATCCATATTCAAATCCCATTTTTTGAGATTTCTTGGGAGACTTACGACCCTTAGGACGAGAGCAGTGACCCTTTACCTTTAC
>JACCDO010493150.1_pt1 | contig 14459 bp, 12 predicted proteins | sample 7446101 | NCBI WGS metagenome assembly JACCDO01 (sample SAMN15323440, study PRJNA562643) | freshwater metagenome | isolation source: river surface water | place: USA:Blue River Watershed | collected 2017-08-16
AAATATAATTCACCATTTGAAGAGCTAATATCATTAGTTTCAAAATATATTCATAATAATCGTACTAAATTTCAATCAGAAGCAAATTCTGAAGGCGATCGAATGTATGAAAATGAAATAGAATCTTTACTATCAAACCTAGAAAAACTAGGAATGCTAGGTGCTTTGTTTAGAAATGTATATAATGATACATTTGGTACAAAAACATATGATTTTACTGCAAATCAATATGGTAATATAATAAATATTGACCTGTTTTCTTTAGGACAGTGTATTAGTCAAAATGAAAATATAACTGCGGAAACAATTAAAAATATAATACAATATATAAATATTTTTCCACCCGAACCATATGAACAAGATCCCAAAAATATAGATTCTACGCCCGAACATTTAGAAATAGTTAAAACCGCAATAAATACATTTCTTGATAAACACAATGAAAATAAACAAATGCTATATAAATTTATTAAATATATAACTGGTTCTCTTTCATTACCTAGTCAAATTAAAATAAATGTTATGAATAATTCTGATATTCGGATCCTAGCTCATACTTGTTTTTTTTCTCTAGATGTAGGTACTCATCCTGATGTTTCTACTTCAGATTTATTATTTAACGTTCTAGAAAATCAAATTTCAGGAGACACTGAATTTGGTATGGCAGGTGGTTCTAGAAAGACCCGCACCCGCAAGCACAAACTAAATCACAAACATAATAAGAAGAACTCACATAGGACATCACATATGAAATCACATCGGAAATCACACAAGAAAAGCCAAAAACATAATAAAAATAAAATTGGTAAGCGTACTCGTAATAATAAGCAGACGAGTAAAAAGCGACACTAGAATGCCTAAAAAGCTTTCCAGAAATAAATCATAATAACACATAGATTATTTGCTAGTCTCATTATTTTTTTCAAATGTTTTTCATCTAAATCTTTGAATTCCATTTTCCTAGCTTTATAATGATTACAAATCAACCTAATATGACACGTTATTAAGCCAAGTCCGTATATCATTTCTTGAAACATCTCTAGCGGGATAATCTCATTGCTACTATTGCTACCATTGCTACTATAATTAAATAATTCTTTATCTAGCAAGATGCGTATTGTATCTGTTATATTAGAAATCCAAGCAAATAAATCGCTAGGCAAATTCCTTAGTCTTTCGAGCGGTCTCAAGTGCCGTAAACTGGTGTAATAGGAATTGATATATTGTTGAATATATAAGACTTTAGCCATTACAGAATTGGGATTTAAATCTAATTCCAAATTACTAATTATTAAATTATGTTCCATCATATATGTTAAATAATCCATACCATCTATACTTTCTGAAGTATTAGAAAACTGCATTTTGGAATATATAAAATCTTCATCATCATAATATTTACTACATTGTACATTAGGAACCTCTAGAATATAATGTCTAGTCTCTCTATCTGCAGAATATATATCTGCATCATTCGCAAATATTTCTTGGATTACTGGAGGCTCTAGAATAGGTGCCAGTTTTTTATTTTTTAATTTAGTATTGGTATTGGTATTGGTAATTGCCATTTCTGATAGTTCAGATGCTAGATAAGTATCTAGAGACATTATCCCAAGCAGCAAACACAAGATTTTAGTAATGATATGAAAAGAATTAGGAAAAACAAAATCAATTTTTAGATGTGTATTAATAGTATGGGTTATTAGTGACTTTTATTTTGCCACAATACATAAAAGGATTTTTACTATAATCAACCGGTGTATAATACCCCATTGCAACAGCTTCTTTTAATAAGAATTTGAAATTCTCAATGAATTCATAATTATGGCCTTCACTAACTGATGCAATATGTGCTAACTCGTGAATTATGACAAAACAAAGTGTATTATAATCGTGAAATGGTCGGGGTGCATGCCCTTCACGCAAACAGAGACTCATTGATTCGCCTTTGTTGATGGTATAGGATGTATCATCATCATCCGCGTTTTCAGTTGTTTCTTCTATTTTTACGTGTTTAAAACCTTTTACTAAGCGTTGAACGCGCTCATCATTAGGAAGTTTCCCATTTAATTTAGAAATAAATGCCATCATATTATTATCTAATTTTGCTAGAAGTTCTAGGGCTTTTGTAGAATCTTGCAATTTCTCTTGTATCCCATACTGTTTGCCATTGGTGGAATTTCTATACTCTAGAAATAGTTCTAGCAGATGATATTTATAAAGTATAGAAAGAATAACCACAAAGAATAAGATGATGACAATGAATAAAATGAATTTAGATATTTCATACATTTCCTGATAAAGATACTTTCTAGGAATCCTTTCTAGAAAATAGCTAGAAGAAAATATATTCTTTAACCTTCATAAAGATTTTTTAAAAATCTTTAGTTGGTTATGCGAAGATTGCTCACAAAAACTGCGTTTTCGGGCTATATTGCATCCCAATCTAAATTGTTCTTTAAATAACGATAGGAATTTAAGGAATATCAAATTTAATAAATATTTGCTTTTTTCTGTGTTATTTATTCGTTAAATATTTCTTGCTTTTTTGTAAAAGTGTTTCTAGCAGACCAATAAATATGGAATTAGATATTGAAGAATTAAATAAGCAGATGTCATTTTTCCAAAATGATTATAATCAATTCATTCCTAATCAATCTCACCCTAACTACAACCAAACTAACCTTAACCAATCTATTAATTTTCCACCACCGCTAGAGACACCTATGCCAACCGCACAAATCAAGCGACCAACTCGTACTACTGGCACTCATCGGAATGAGATTAATGATAAGATGGTGCAAATGAAAATGAATCAGCCTATGATGATGGCACCTAATCAATTTCAAATGTCTACTCCATCTCTAGCGCAACCAACACGTAACAATTCCCAATATCAAAACTATGATAACCAAACCCAGACACAAAGCAATCCAACAACTCTAACCAGTATAGCTAATAAAAAACATATGGAAAATCTTCCCCACCTTCTAGAACAACATTATCAACGAGAAAACAATAATCCACTATCTACATATTTCCAACAGAATTATAGCACCTTAAACGGGATAAATAATACTGTTCAACAACCTATACAAAATACTTCAGCTCTAGAGCAATTTAATATTCCAACTAATATGCAATACACGACAAGGCAATACAATAGTCATGAGGGTGGGCAATCTTTTATTAATCCTAATAATCTTCCTATTCTTACGCAATCTCCAATACAATCAATAAGCCAGGAAACACAACCAGGAACAGGATATCACCGTATGGATGAAAAACGTATAGATTATCGGCAAAATATGAATAGTAAAGTAGGTGATTTTATCTTTGATAATCCTAATGCTGCTAGATATAATCCGCAACAAGTGGCACATAATCCTAATGGTTATGCTAGGGACACACGAATGGTAATTCAGGATAGTAGCAAAGATATATATCGCCAAGAGGCTAATTCCCGAATGGCGCAATATAGTCCTCTAGCCAGGGCATCTCACGTCCCTATTAATATAGCTAATATGTCAGTAAATGATTTCTATGCAAATATGAATACTGGGTATCCTGGCAGTTCTGGCAATTCTGGCAATCAATTAAATCAATTCCAAAATGTAGAAGAAGATGCACGGGCGGTTCTAAATGCTCGGATGGGGGCATATGCGCCTTTGGCAAAAGTTGCCCCTCTAGAGAAACCTAAATCCTGGCAAAATAACAATATAAATTATGAAAATCCACTTGTCGCCCACGAAGAATTACCTATTATATCACACTAAGCTTCATACACAACCTAATAACCAATAAATTAAAAAAACAATAACTCAAAAAAACAATAAATTAAAAAAATAATGATTATAATTCAAACATCTTCTAGATAAGGTGGTTTCAAATCTAGATATTGGTCTGATTTTTTAAGTGCTTTTTGTTCTTGTGCAGTTCTAGCATTAGGTTTGCATACAACTAATCCGCCTGGAGAACCTTCCATACCACGTTCACCTTTATTCCCTTTTGGTCCATTCGGCCCCACCGTGAATTTAATTTTACTAAATGACATTAAAATGAAAATAAGAATTATTATATTTAATATGATAGATATAGCAAATATACGTATCGCCTGTATATTTTTACTACCTGCAAACAATCTATCTAGAAATTGCATTCCTACTACCCCACCTATAAAAAACATTAATGCAACTATGATAAACATTGGTGTAAATAAATCTTGTAAAGTTGCACTCATTTTTTCTAGCTAAGTTGTGAATATCTATATTAAGCTAATAAATTAAGCTAATAAAAAAACTAAAAAGAACTATTAACAAAGTATTTAATTTCTGGGTAGATAAAAATTTAAGGCGTATTAGCAATTATTTTTTCAAGATTGCCGTTTACTTCTTGATAAATACCAATTAGCCCTTTTACACGGCTAGTAGTTATTTCGGTCATATCCATATTATGAATTTTTTCCATATAATTGGGAATGTGACCGCATAATTCACCCATTTTGCGTTGTGCTAAATCTTCATAATTCCTAATTATTTCAATTTGTGATTGATATTTTTCCATATGGGTTTGAATGGTATCAATATATTTATTATATTTATCTTTTTCCTTAGTCAAGTCTTTAATGGTTTGTTCTTTTTCCTTATCAATACTAAATGTGCCTAAGCATTCATCTTTAATAGTATATGCAGGAGTAGTTGGTGGCATAAGAATACGACACATACGAACTATAGTCTCTTGTATATCATTCAAAAGAGTACCACCTTGTGCAATACCATCACTATTTACAGCAATTCGACCTTCCAATCCATTGGGAATTACAATATTAATTACATCTAGAAGTGTGCTAGAATTTTCTACTTTAACAGGAATTGTATCTAGTTCGGCTTGGATATTATTATAAGTAGTTAGAATAATTGCCGGAAGATGTTTTTCATTCTTAGAATCATATACTAATGGTTTGGTTGCACGTAATGATATACTAGCTTCTTTCATAAGATTTTGATTATATTTATTATAAGCCTGATTTGTGTTATTTATAAGATTCATTAAAGATGCAATATCCATACTACCTATATTTCGATTTTGGAATTCTGGAACACGGGATTGATACTTATTCACATAGTAAATTAATTCCTTAGTTGCTTCTAGCTGATAATGTCGAGTATAAATCATCGCAATAAGAATAGTTGGCAATGTAATGCTAGATAACCGATTATTTACCCACTTCTTATATTCTGCAGAAATATTACCATATTCATTAAGTGCATCACTCAGATTAGATAATAAGTTGAAATATAATGTATTATTTAATAGGTCATTCTGACTGTTAAAATTACAAATAAATGTATTCATAGGTGTTCGCCATACACTAAAAATCTCAATCTTATCTACTATTTGATTTTCTACGAGATAACTATTAGTTTGCTTATACTGTTCAGTATTAGAATCATTATCAAACCCTAGAGAACCAACATAAATGAAAACAAGATTTAAATCCTTAGATGATACTGGCTCTAGACAAGTATCTTTTATCATTGCATAATTATTAACTGGCGGGGCACTGGTTCCGAAGGATATTAAATCCCCCAAAGGTAAATAACTGTTCTGTTGGATAGCACCCTTATATCCTGGTAATGAAACAGTTTGATTTTGCGGTCTCCATATCGTGAATGTATTCACATCTCCCGTCTTTGAATTAAATGCGCTTAATGTTGTGAGCTTTGTATATCCAGCTGGATACATAATATCGCCTGATACTACAAAAGAATTTAGTGCAAATGTTTCAGTACCACCATAGACGGAATCACCCAATGGTAGATAACCTACTTTTGGAACCGGGGTTCGAAACGTTCCATATGTATTTTCTGATGCGGTAGTAATATCAGTATTGATTATCTTTATAAGGAACCACGCAATAGCAGATGATGTCATTAATGTCTTGAAGTTTAATACCGCTGTCTGATTAAGAGTTGTATTACCTTGTAGTGTATTACCTAGAATTATATTATTGATGAGACCAGTATAATCAATATCATTACCAGCATCTAGTATTTTTTGAAAATAAGAGAATGCAGTATATAGAGTTTGGAAATTAGAATCATATGCATCTAGCCTACAAACAGTATCAGTTTTTCTCACGGATTGTAAGTATATATTGGTTTTACATTCATAACTACACGTCACCGATGAACCGGCCTTTCCTCGTTTGCCTTTCTTACCTCTATTACCTGGTGGACTAGGATAATTTCCTGCGGATTTACCATAATAGGTAAATATTAGGAATATAGTAATTAGATTTATTACTGCTATTGCTATGAACCATACATAACCGCTACGGAGAGCAGATACATCAAATGTATCTCGCAAGAAATATCCACCTACAACTAGCGCTGCAATTAAAATAATTATAATTCCAGATTGCAACCACAATGGAAGATTTATCTCAAATGCTGATATATCACTAACAAATGCCGATAATGAATCCATTTTCTAGCAATCTAGATACTATGGACAATCTATCTATTATATTGGTAGATAATTCTAGAGTGCTAGAAAACCACGCTATTGTAAGATGAATAGGAAAAAATTGAAAAATATAATACTTATTCCCAGCATTATTAGTAATTATCAAGATGAACCATTTACCGGATTCGGATACTCATAACAATTTCACTAAAGAGAAATGTTTCTATAATCCAATTGATAAAAAACTATCCACTGTGAATGAGAATATGAATGAGAATAGTAATAAAAACGAAATTAAACCTCTAGCAAATGTCTGTGTTGGTTGTGGAATTAATATGGGTGATAATAATCCACGACAATATTGTTATAAAACTTATTGCCCTTTTGACAATGTAGATGAATCAAGTTAATACCGCTAGAGGGACAACTATTTTTGAAAAATTATTTTTATTTTTTCCCTCTTAAAACTAATAACTTTCTAAAAGCACGTTCAAATATCCTTAACATTTATATGCTACGTAATATCTAATTATTTTAGTTAGATAAGTAGCATATGTAGACTAGACAATATAATTATAATAAAAAATGCAAATCATACAATACTTTTTCTATAATAATAATAGAAAGTTGTAAGTATGCTTAAGAATAATACTAAAAGAAAATATACTAAAAGGAAATATACTAATAGAAAACATAGTAAAAAATATGATAAGCATCTAGGAAAGCAAACTAATAAGAAATCTAGCAATCGGGTAAATAAATATTTTATAATAAGTGAATGTTATAATCAAAAATATAATTATTTATTGACAGATACATTAAAAAAGTTTTTTAAAGGATATAATTTGGTAGAATGTTCGGATATTCGTAATTATGATATGAAACTATTAAGACAGAGGAAAATAGATATAAATAAGGATTCCAATTGTTATAATTTAGTAAAATTAACTAAAAGTAGTAAATTGCCAGAATATATTACTAAAAATAAATATGAGTTCATTTGGATTAATCCAATAGAAAAAGTTAATGATACACGTATAAATATGATAAGAACCAAATATAAAAATTTAATAAATGAAGATAAAATTAATTGTATTGATGATAAATCGATATTATATAAAAATATGATGCTAGAATGTAAAAATATTGCAAACAAACATCTAGCATTAACATTTGCAATAAATGATTATTCAAAATATATATTTGATGGTGTGCAATATTATATTCTTCGTCCTGTAGATAGTTTTGCTGGAAAAGATATAATTTATATATCCTCTAGAAAAGAATTAGATGATGCAATTAAATATTATAATACTACTAAAAATTACAGAGGTAAGATATATGGAAACAATGTTATTGCTAGTAAATATATTATTAATCCTTTATTATTTAGGGGATATAAATTCCATTTAAGAATGTACTATTTAATTAGTTATATTGATAATATTTTCAATAGTTTCTTTCTAGAGGAAGGTGATATATTAACAGCTGAAAAACCTTATACAACAGATAAACCATTTTTAAAAGAAGTACATGATACCCATCAAACTAGTTCTGATGATGATTATTTTTTTCCAAAAGACTTAATATCTGGAAATGATATATCTAAGAATGGTATATCTAAGAATGGTATATCTAAGAATGGTATATCTAGCAAGAGTGTTGAAGATTTAATAAAACAAATGAGAGACATAATGAAATGTGTTTCTAGAATAATAAAAAAAGATAATTCAAAATGGCTTTATCCAGAACAAGATAATGGATTTATTATTATGGGTGCAGATTTTATGATTGACGCTACTACTGGTAATATTATACTAATTGAAGTAAATTATAAACCGGGTTTCGGCTATAATAAACGCAAAAATGATATTGAATTTTCAAATCATTTTTTTAATTGGATTAATGAAACTATTCTAGAACCAACATATAAATATAAAGATCAATATATTTCACGAAAACACAAAACATACTTAAATATCGACTAAGTTTGGTAAGACTAAGTTTGCAACTATCAATTACCACGACCTCGGCCACGTCCTCTTACACTAGCACCTCGCCCTCTGGCACTAGCACCCCGGCCTCGACCTCTAGCACTAGCACTAGTTGATTTGCCAGGGTTGGCAATGTGCTTTTCTATAGTAGGCGTTACTTCTTCTAGTGTAATTGTTTCCCATCGTTCTTTCAAAGCTTTAGACAATTTGATATTATCCTTATTTTTGTATTTAATATAGTCTCCGTATGGACCGACTTTGACAACAATATCTTCACTTAGAGGTCTGTCTTTAGCAGCGCTAGCTTGTTTTCTAGCGTCTGCACCTTCATAATACTTTAAAATTTCAGTAGCTTCTTCTAGTGTTGTAGTTGCAGGGTCGGTATCTTCAGTTTTGGTATATTTCATATAATTTTCAATACTATAATTCTTACCATTCCACGCTAGATATATATTTTTTGCTTTTTTAAGAATTACTTCTGCATCTTTATAAGTCCCTAACGTTCGTGGAAATACAAGTAATCCGAGTGCTTCTTCTAGAGTCATTGCATCAAATCTCCCGGTGAAACTAGCAAAGCGTGATTTGGCTTTATCTGGATTAGACTCGCAAATTAAAAATCCTTTACGTGAACGGATAGCATATACAGGTAGATTTGTAGTAGGATGCATACCTAGCAACTTACGATTTTCAGTATCTGGTTGTGTGGCATCTGTATTAGTGGCATTAGCTCCGCCAGAAGCAATTTGTAATTGTTTTCTAGCTTTTGTTGCTTGTGCTAGTTGGTCAATAATAGGATTCAGACGTACGTAAACAGAGTCTACCACACGATGCCAAACTTTACTGCCTGTAGCGATTTCATCTAGCAATGCTTCTACTTGTGCCGTAAATTCATAATTAATTATCTCTGCAAAATTCTTGTCTAGATATTCATTTATCATAATACCTAGAGGTGTCGGAAATAATTTATTCTTGTCGCCTTCTAGATTTGCAGTTTGTGTCTCTTGGGTAATAACATCCGGGAACTTGTATCCTAGCCGTAATACTTGAACTTTCTTAGGTGGTAGGGATTTTCTTTCTACATATTGTCTCTGTTCTTCTTGTACTTTCTTAATCATACTAGCATATGTACTAGGACGTCCAATTCCTAAATCATCTAGCTTCTTGATTATACTGGCTTCTGTATATCGAGAATGAGGTGGTTTAGTATATTTCTGGCTAGCATCCATTTCTATAGACCAAGCTGAATCACCCGCTTTTAATTTGGAAAATACTTTTTCTAGATAGGCTGAATTTATACTTGTTGATGTATTAGTATTAGTATCATCTTCTTCATCGGTTTCCGCTTCCGCGTCATCACCAGTTACTGATATGGCTTGCTTCTTAGTTGCCTTATGCATATTGAGACACGCTAAATATCCATCAAATAAAATCTTTTCATACTTACCTGTAAAAGTAATTCCGGCAATACTAGATGTACTAGATGTACTATGTGTAGGTGTACTAGGTGTTGTTATAGCTGATTCAGATTCTGCTATCTGGGGTTTCTTAGTTTTGTTTTTGGTATTTTTCCCTTTAGACTTAGTTTCTGTTGTAGCATTGACACTACTAGATTGACCAGATTGACCAAATTTAACGGTTAAGATTTCTACTTCAGCCGGGGACATTTGACTAGCAACTGCCCGGCGCCAAATCAATTGATACAAACGATTATGGCTAGCAGTCATACCTTCTAAACCTAAAACGGATTCCTTAGCAAAATCGGTTGGCCGGATGGCCTCGTGGGCCTCTTGACTAGATGATGACTTTGTTTTGTAATCTATCCGACGATAAAATTTTTCTCCCCAACGGTTTTCAATACAAATCTTTAAGGCTTTCATAGCGTCTTCAGCCATAAATAGAGCATCGGTTCGCATATAAGTAATTGCACCTGCTTCATATAATTTTTGTGCAAGTTTCATACAAGTATCAGGCGACATTCCTAGGCGGCTAGAAGCTTCTTGTTATAGTGATGAAGTAATAAATGGAGGGCTAGGATTCCGTTTACTCAAAGATTTTCCTATGTTAGAAACTTCCCAAACTGGTGCATCTGAGGTCTGGTTCTTTAGTTGATTATACAAGGCATCAATTGTTGCTTGGTCTTTAACTTCTGAATCACAAATTGTGCTGATATACTTAGTAGTAGCAGTATTTTCTAGTTCATTTTTATCTAGTAAAAAGCGTGCATCTATCTTAAAATATGGTTCGCTAGAGAACTTCTCAATGTCATTTTCCCTTTCTGCTACTAGCTTAACTAAACAAGATTGTACCCGTCCTGCACTCAAATGATAATTATTATATTCTTTCCACAATAAAGGCGATACTTTGTATCCAATAAGCTTATCTAGAACCATACGGGCAAATTGCGCATATACTTGGTTCATATCTATAAGGGTGTTATTAGCTAAAGTATTAGTAATAGCTGTAGTAACTGCCTTCTTAGTAATTTCGGTAAATTTAGCACGATAACGTTTATTCGCAGGTAGCTTAAGAATTTCGGCACAATGCCAACTTATCGCAGCCCCTTCTACATCGGCATCCGAACATAATACCACTTTTTCCACCTCTTTTGCTTTAGCTTTAATTTTTTTAATAACATCGGCTTTTTCTGGCATATTTTCAAATTCCGGTTCGAAATTATTATCAATATCAAAACCAAGAGTTTGCTTCGGCAACTGACGGATATGTCCAACAGTTGCTTCTACAATATAATCATCACCAAGGAATGATTTTAATTTTTTAAGTTTACCTGGGCTCTCAATGAGAACTAAGATTGACATTTTTTTATATATTATGGTATTTCTGTATATGAATATAATAAAATTGAATTTTAATTTTATAATTCAATTTTTATAAATTAAATAAACCATGAATAATTCAATAGCAAGAAATTTTTTAAGCTGCAAATACGGCATAACATACCATAATTTTGTATTATTATCTAGCAATGATTGTTCATTTGAAAATGAAACTATTAAAAAATTATTAATGGAACATAAAGCATTATCAATTGCGTATGAGGCTCAATTATTAGCAAATAATATTCCAACTTTTATAACTAAATTATCATTATGTTTAAATGATTATTCGAATATTAATTTTATATCATCTCTACATTATGGATTGAAAGAATTATATATATTAGGTGATGAATCAGCGTTTGATGAACCTATAAATAATTTACCATCAACACTAGAAATTTTGCATATTGAATCTATAATTTTTAATCAAAATTTAGATAATTTACCAGAAGGTTTAAAAGATTTAAGAATTTATACTGATAGTTTTACGCATAGTTTATCATATTTGCCTAACGCATTAGAAAAATTAGAATTAAAATCTTTTAATTTATGTTGTGGTAGCTTCCTATGTTTTGATAATTTTAAAGATAATTTTATGTCATTACCAAACAATATTAAATCTATTAACATAGATGGCTATTATTTACAAAATTTTAATCAACTAGAGGTACAACAAAAATATCCAGAACTAAATATAGAAATACAAAATTTTCCCACACATAATATAATCTATAAAAAACAATCATCTTTTATTAAATATATAGTAAACAGTGGCCGTGTTATTTTAGGTTTCTTAATTGGTTATTTTGCTGGTATTGGAATATTGAAAACTTTTTTAGATGACTCCCCCTATATATTATAATTAAATAAATACCAAAAATAGATTGAATATTTTTTCTTAATATTATATAATAATTCAATACATAAAAATATATTATGAATAATTCCATGGTTCAATTTATAATTCATTGTATAATTGGTATAGCTGCATTAGCTATTCTAGGTTATGCATTTTCACAACCTTTAGCAACTTTGTCGCAAAATGATAAAATGGTTCAGGCTACTGATGATATTTATATCACTCAGGAATGTGTATCTATATCTATGCAAACTATACCCAGCCAGAGCACATGTGTTGATATAGATCCAATTTTTAAACCTCATATGCAGGCAATCATGGGAATTATAATTGTTCTTATGATTTGCATTTTTTTTGAATTCATTGGAATGAATTTTGGTATGATGGTTAGCAATATATTGGGCTTCATAGTTCTATGTCTTTCTATTGCGTTAATAGTTCTAGTTGCTACACTATCTACTTTCTCCCGTGGCTTTGGTACATATAAATTAACTAATACTAGTATTATTGTTCTAGTATTTGCTAGTTTGCTAGTACTATTTGAATTATGCTGTAATAAACTTATTCATCGCGCTTTTATTGCACCATATCGAATGATTGCTGGTAAAAAAGCATAAACTATTTTTATTGTAATTTATATGTTTTTTTGTTTTTTTGTTTTGTAATTTATAAAATTGAAAACAAATATAAAATAATTCTAGAACTAGAATCCTAGAATCCTCTAGAATGCCAGAAGGTGTAGAAGTTCGTAAATTTGCGGATATACTTATCCATAACTTAGTTGGGCATTCTATTACCGATATAAATATTCTCAAAGGTCGATATACTAAAAAATCCTTTGATGGATATAAATCTATGCTAGAAATGCTACCTTTGAAAGTAGTTGCTATTAAATGCAAAGGTAAAATGACTTATATAGAATTGTTTTCTGAAAAAGCTGCTGGCAAAACGGTATGGTTAATTAATACGCTAGGTCTAACAGGTGGCTGGACTGTAGCCTCTAGGGAGAAGAAAGACTTACAAGGAGAACGACGATTGCGTTATATGAAAAAAGAATCCGTGGGGGTGGGTGCTGGTATGACTTTTGCATATCCAATAATTTGGGAATACATATCAAATAATAATGCTAATGAATGGTTTGAACGTGCTTTAGACCATTTGAATGTAGAATTTGTAATGGATAATGATTTGCGAGGATACTTTTATGATCAATTAAGTTTTGGCACACTGAAACTTTTAGAAACTAAGAGCGAGCTGGATAAAAAATTACGGGAACTAGGTGCCGATATGCTAGATGAAACTACCACATTTGAATTATTTAAAAAAGCAATTAGAAAAAGTGTTAATAAAGACAAAGCAATTGGTAATGTTCTAGTTAATCAGAAATTAATTTCAGGAGTAGGTAATTATTTGCGTGCTGATGCCCTTTGGCTTGCTAAAGTATCGCCATTTCGAAAGGTAAGTGAACTTAATGATATTGAATTGGAGAATATATATAAAAGTGTACGGGCATTAATGTGGGGTGATTATGCGCCGGATGAAGCACGAAAGAAAGGATATATAAGTAGCAATTTTAAAATACCGCACGATTATAGCCGGGAATTTTTCGTATACCGGCAAGATACCGATATAGAAGGTAGAAAAGTGGTAAAAGAAGAATTATATGAAGGTTCACAGAAGAGATTTATATATTGGATTCCAGAAATACAAGTATAAAATGGTAAAATTTTGGGATTTTTTGGAAAAATTGTAAAAAATTGAATTTTAATTTTTTATAAGGTATTAGTACTTTTCTCAATCAGTTGAGATTTTTGACACCATGTCTGCAAAAAATGGTAGTCTAGTAGGAAAACCATGGCCCGGGTGGGCTAAGGTGTGGAAGTTGTTCTACGACAACAAAAAAGCCACTGCTACTGCTCTCTTGGCCAACCATTTAAACCATAACCCTGGAACGAATGCAAATTTTTTGCAGGCATTTCTTGTTCGTGAAGGCTACAAAAACGAAAATCTCATATTGCACAAGTGGACAAACACCGAAACCGGGAAGCCTTGTGCATCTGTGATCATTTTCAATATCGTCGACGTAAAGGCAGTCAAAGCTGTTCTTGATCGCTTCAACGAGACCGATGCCCAAAAGCTTGCTGCAGAGACCCCTTCGCCGGCTGCTGCTGTATCTTCTGCCCCCACGGCTACTGACAATTTCACTCGTGTGAAGAACAGGAAGGAGATCAAAGATGAGAAGACAGCAAGGTCATTTGCCACCGCTGTCGCCGCTGCCGCCGCTGCTTCAGCATCAAAGCC
>JACCDO011349640.1_pt1 | contig 14459 bp, 32 predicted proteins | sample 7446101 | NCBI WGS metagenome assembly JACCDO01 (sample SAMN15323440, study PRJNA562643) | freshwater metagenome | isolation source: river surface water | place: USA:Blue River Watershed | collected 2017-08-16
CTGAATGATGCACTGACTGGTGTGTTGGCCAAAGAGGCGGATACTATCACCAATCTGTGGAAACGTTCTATCTTTTTGTACGAAAAGAAACGTCATTCATTGTGGTCAAATGCGGTGACAAGCTATGCCTCGTCAACCAATTTTAAATACTATGATACAAATAAACAGTATCATAATAGATTCGATATTGCCATTGATTCAGAGGTGTTGGAACGCCGTTTCAACCTGAAGGTACGTGCTTTCCAAAAACGTGTGCATGAAAAGACTTGTGGCAACATTGGTTCCGATATGCGCCGTGAAGAAAAGGTGGATGCTACTGGCCAAAAGAACATTGTTCACATTCCATATTGGGAATTCCCTGTTGATGATGCAACCGTGTTTGTCAAGAATGATACCAAGGTTGGTGCATCCGAACGTGCCAAGTTCCACTGGCGTAGCATGAAGGACCAGAAACAGACCAACACTGTGTTTGTTTTGGAACCTGCTGACCGCAACCAGCCTGCATTGTTTGGTGCATTTTTGAAATTCATTGGTAATCCTCCTGCCGAGCAAGCAATGTTTGCTTCTACGCTAGAGGAAAAGCCTCGCAACGGTGGTATCGGTAAGAACGTTTCGATTCTGTATCTTGAGGAGAAAACTCGCCGTGGTTCATGGCGTGATTCCAAATATGTAACATGGACTGCCACCAAGTTTGGTGACCTGGATCCGAATGCTACATATTATTACCTGCCGCTGAGTGGTTACAATGTACAATCCAATTTGCTACCGAATTATATCTCTGCAACCGCATTGCGTGAGAAACTGATTGATTCTGGAATTCCTGAGTTGAAGGTGACTGTATATGGTGTCCGTAAAGGAGATATTGAACAAATTAAACAATTGAAAAATTGGATTAATCTTGAGGATTACATCGTCAAGACATTGAGTAATATTCCTCAGTCTACGATTGATGGTATGTGCAAGACTACTGTGGAAAAAAACACAGTGTTGGCCTATACCAAAAATTTCTACAACAAGTTTGATGACAAAAATCCTATCAAACTGATGCATCAGCGTTTCAGCCAGGCTAAGTCCGTTGCAGTACGTCCCAGTGTGATAAATGAATTGTGTGGTTATTTTGCAAAGAATACCACATTTGATCCTTCTGTGCTACTTGCCAAAGTAGAGAAAGAGTGCGATAATATCGTTTCCCGTTATCCATTGCTGAATATGCTAAACTCATATGTCAGAGCACCGGATAATTCTGCTGTTGTTGAATATGTTAATTTGATTGATAAAACGAAAGGTTTTTAAAATGAGTTTCCCCTTTATTGTTCAGGGTTCCAACGTGACCGTGGTGATTGACAACAAACCACACACGATTGCCAAGACCCACATTACCTACCAAAAGGTCGTTGATGCTATCAAAGCCAGCGATTGGGATAAGGTGCGTGATATCATTGATCCTAAAATGGCTGTGATTAACTATGGTAGCGGTAACGTTGCCATTCAAGGTGACAAGCTATTCTGGAAGAATGAGGAAATGCATGGTGCTATTGTCACCCGCATGATTGCCATGCTACAGGAAGGTTTCTCTATTGAGCCTCTGGTTCTATTCATGGACAATATGATGGACAACCCATCATGCCGGGCTGTGAATGAACTGTATGGTTTCTTGGAAAAGAATAATCTGCCTATCACTCCCGATGGTCATTTCCTTGCATACAAGCGTGTACGTGCCAACTATATGGACGTACATTCTGGTACCTTTGACAACTCTGTTGGCAAGGTATGTGAAATGCCTCGTAACAAAGTTGATGACAAGGCGGAGAACACCTGTTCTACTGGTCTACACTTCTGCTCCGAAAGCTATCTGAAATCCTTTAGTGGTGATCGTGTGATGATTCTCAAAATCAACCCACGTGATGTTGTTTCTATCCCCGTGGATTACAACAACGCCAAAGGTCGTGCATGTCGCTATGAAGTGATTGGTGAAGTTGGTCACAATCCTGATGACAAGGTCGAATTCACCAAGTCTGTGCAGACCAATGCCAATAGCAATGTGAAGGTGCCTAAGGTTGGTACTGGTGAATTCTGTCTTGGTTATGAAGATGGTTACTGGCAAAATAAGGTTGGTCATCCGTATAATTTAAATTATGTTGAAGGTTACGAACAAGGTGAAAAAGATTATCTTGATGGTAAACCACAACGCTATGCATATCAGTCCAAGCCTGTAGCATCCACATTCCGTTCTGGCTGGCCTGTTGCCAAAGGTAACTGATTCGGCTATAATACAATTTTGTAATGGAGATTTCTATGAATCGTAATGCGAAGGCTTTTGTACAAGCCGCAACGGATATGTTTGGCGAGGGTGCCGTTATCTCTCGTGACCAGATCCAACGTGTGGTTGATGAACGTGGTACGCCGTTCCCATATTGGTTTGTGACCAAGCAGGAATTCCGTGCAGACCGTGGTCAGTACAAATTGCCTGCATTGCCTGATGGAAAAGGTACTGTGACTGTGACCGAGCCGGTTGCACAACCTGAAGCCGTAGCAATGGCTCAGACTGCAACCGTCCACGTTCTACGTCAAAAGAAATTACATGATGATGCCGATACCGCAATACCTGAGAAGTTTCCTGGTTTTGTGCCGTTCGGTTTCTACCATGACCTGACTAACATCATTCAATCAAAACAATTCTATCCCGTGTTTATCACTGGTCTATCAGGTAATGGTAAGACGTTGATGGTCGAACAAGTGTGTGCCGTACAAGGTCGTGAATGTATCCGTGTGAATATCTCTATTGAAACGGATGAATCTGATCTGATTGGTTCTAATACATTGGTCGATGGTAACGTAGTGTACCGTGATGGTCCCGTTATTACTGCAATGAAGCGTGGTGCCATTCTGTTGATTGACGAAGTTGACCGTGGTTCCAACAAACTCATGTGTATGCAAGGTATTATGGAAGGCAAACCATATTACAACAAGAAATCTGGTGAGTACATTTATCCTGCCGATGGTTTCAACGTCATTGCGACTGCAAACACCAAAGGCCGTGGTTCTGATGAGGGCCGCTATCTCTCACAAATTCTTGATGATGCATTTCTTGAGCGTTTCCCTATCACTGTTGAACAGGAATATCCTGTCTCTAAAGTTGAATTGAAGATTATCAAACCATTGTTGAATGATGATGAATTTGCCGAGAATCTGATTAAATGGGCTGACGTTATTCGTAAGACATTTGCCGATGGTGGTATTGATGAAATCATTTCTACTCGCCGTTTGGTGCATATTGCCAAAGCATATGGAATCTTCAAGGATCGCAACAAAGCAATTCAATTGTGTGTTGCACGATTCGACCAAGAAACCCGTGATGCATTCCTTGACCTGTATTCCAAGGTTGATGTGAAGGTTGCTGAAGCACCAAAAGAAGTGCCTCCTCTGCCTAGTGAAGAAATCCCCTTTTAAGGAATAAATTATGTTAAGAATGTTATTGACCGGTTTTTGTGTAATTGGATATGCTTTTTTGTGGTATGAAGGTACAATGTTACCAGCATGGCAAACACTAATTTGGGTTGCATTGGTCTTTCTTTATTCTCTGGATGATTATTTACAGGAAAAAATGGATAAGATTGCAAAATCTTTGCCATAAAAACAACACAATGGTTGCCGCCAGACTGCCATTGTGTTACAATTGAATCTGGTGAAACTTTTTTACAAGGAACTTTATTATGCGTACAAACACTAAAATCAACCGTCACGAAAAGATTGCCGCTATTCTCAAGAGTGGTAAGCCTGTCTCTCCTACTGATATCGCCGAGGTATTCAAAGGCACAGACCAAGAATCCGTTCTGTATCGTTTGAGCACCAACATTTACAATATCCGCAAAGATGGTGGTATTGTTAAAGTTATCAAAGACGGACGCAAAGTCACTGCGTACCAGTTGGTGAATTGTGATGAATTTAATGATGATGGCCGCTATGTTGGTAAGGTTGCACCCGTTGCAACAGTCAAAGTGGTTAACACCGAAGTAGCAGAGACTGTGTGATGAAAATTACAGCCATGTTACTATTCCTTTTGCTGACTGCATGTTCGGCACCACCTAAAGTGGTTGGCTTTGAAAAGCCACAACTCATTTCACGCAACGAAGTAATCCAAGCAAACAAGGATTGCATCAATGCACGAATGAAACCCACAATTCAATATGTACCACAAAAGACTGAACATGGTACAATTATGCTTCCTATTTCCGTAAACTGTGAACCATATTCTCGTTAAGAGGTTTTAAATGTATTCCGAACTAACCAAGATGATGGGTCTATCGCAAGGTAACCTAGAGATTCTTGTACTCTGTGGTATCGTTGTGGCCATCCTAGGCACTCTATTGGTGCTATACTGGAAATATATTCTTGCTGGTATTGGTGTGTTGTTTTGTGTGGCCGTGTTGGCTAATCACAAACCAACGGAACCAAAAGAAGAAATTATTTCAGTTGCCAAGATTGCAACACCTGATATAATCATCAGTGAGCCAGTAACACCGGTTAAACCAGTTGAGCCAATTGTGGTTCCGAAGCCTGTTGAGCCTGTTGTCACCGCAAAGGATGAAAAAGCAATGTTCATTGAAGATTGTTTGGAATACACCGATTACTCTAAGAAACATTGTGAAAAAGTGTGGAATAATCGTGAGTTAATCACAGAACAGGATGCCAAAGATGCAGACTTGTTGGATGTTTCCAATAAAGAGTATAAGAAGCGCCGTGCTGAAGCATTGAAGAAGAAGAATGCCGTAGTAATGAGAGCAACATATCACAATTAAGGAGTAAACATGGCAACTCGCAAGAAGAAAACTGAATCGGTGGTTTATCCCAAAATCACACAAGGAACTCATTTGATTGTGATTGAGGAAGAAGATGGTACAACTGAATTAATTTGGGATGATGAAGCATTAGCACGTGAAGTGCGTGAAGCTATCGCATCGGTTGAAACAAAGAAACGGAAGGTAAAATAATGGATCTAGCACTACTAATTTATGGTATCTCTCTACTTGAGGGTTTTAGGGTACTTTTTGGTTTAATAATTACATTTTCTCTGATGATATTAATTGGTTCTGGAATTTTCAATTGCACATGGAGATTCGAAAGCACAGAATATTCCTGGAATCTAAACAGAGATGGTACAGTAAAAGAGAAAGTCTTAGCTGGTCGCCGTTTAGGTGAAAAATTATTCAAGTATTCTATCGTTGTGTCATTCATTGCAGGATTTTTAAATATTATGTTGCCATCCGAAAGAACTGCATATATGATGGTTGGTGCATACGCAACACAAAAGGTTGCAGAGAATGAAAAGGTGCAACAAACTGGTAAGAAGGTTCTCACGCTGATTGAACAAAAGCTGGATTCATACATTGAATCAAGCATGAAAGAAGTTGAAAAGTCAAAAAAAGGTAAGAAAGATGAATGATAAGCCATATCAAATTAAAACTTTTAATGCCACATACACGGTGAATCCTAATTTACCTAATATTATTCTGCAATTCAGCACAAATGATATTGATTATTTGATTGAGAATAAGTTGGAGCATATGACAGAATATACTGATGCTAAGTCCGTGTTGAGTAAATTTACATTGAAAAAATAAAATGAGTGATGTGACAAGTGAGGTCGGAAGTTTTCTACGCAGAATTAGAAGCTCAACCAGAGTTAAAAGACGCCGTGACCGTGGAAAGCGTATGATGAAAAGATTTACAGCAACAGAAGGATATGAATTTATGAACAAGGCACAGAATGAAATTTTCTTGGGTGCAAGTGACCTGCAAGATTATTTCATTGCAAAGATTTTGTCTGCACGTGAGGAACATGGACTTGAAACGGTTTACACCGATTTCGGAATCTACTGTTCCAAGAAAGAATGGATTGATTATCTATTCACAATGCAAGACTTACGTTTGGTGCAGTGTGGTAACAGCTATGGTTATCTGTTTGATGACGAAGGTATGAATTACATTCGTTACGACATACACTCTACACATATCACCATCACCTTGACTGGTGATGTGGAATTTGCGGACAAATATGATGATTTCTTTGCAAAGGATTTCGAATTTGTGACCAATGAGATTGAATGGTTGTACTCTAACGATGGACAATCTATTGAGATTCCTTTGCGCCATGATCGTTTGCCTGTCGAAGAAATGTATCCGTTCCTCGAAGGTGAAACACTTGAGGATTATTACAATAACTTCATGAAGTCTAATGCTTCTATTCTCCTGTTGATTGGCCCACCTGGTACAGGTAAGACCACATTCATCCGTGGGTTGCTACAACAAACCAACTCCTCGGCAATGGTATCATATGACGCCAATGTGCTAGAGAAGGACTATGTGTTTGCATCTTTCATTGAAGGTGACAAGTCTGTGATGGTGCTGGAAGATGCAGATATGTTCCTGAAGTCACGCAAAGAAGGTAACACAATGATGCATAAGTTCCTGAACGTTGGTGATGGTTTGGTGACCACACGCAATAAAAAACTTATCTTCTCCACCAACTTGCCATCTATCTCTGACATTGATCCTGCATTGATCCGTCCTGGTCGTTGCTATGACATTCTACACTTTAGTGAGTTGGATCAAAAACAGGCAGAGAACTTGGCCAAGCGTTGTGGTATCACAATCGAAGGTAAGAAAGACAAGTGGTCTATTGCTGATGTATTCTACAACCAAAACACCAATCAGACAAAAGTTAAAGGTTTGAAAACTGTTGAACGTAAAATGGGGTTTGTATGAAAAAATTTATTATTTCGGACGAATATCAACAATATCAGTATATTCTTTCCCTTGAAGATATTCGTGAATTAAAGCATATTAAAATTGAAACCAAATTTCAGGGAGCCAAATTTCCTGATGCAGTCCAAGCTAAGGTAGAATTTTTCTTGAACGCCAATGAATATCAGAGGTTCAAGGATGCACTGAATGCCAATTGAGGTATTCGTAGTATTCTATTGTGTGTGTTGCATTATTGCAACACCTTTGGTTGCCATTGCAATCGCTCTTGTGTTATCATACTAACATGAACGCAAATTGGTTTAGAAAACTCATATCCGATGAACTCCGTGAAATGCTCATGTGGGCAGGTCTTGCGGACAACTACGCAACAATCAAGACTAAGGAAACCGATAAGAAGGGCAAAACCTTCTATCGGTTGAAAATGTCTAAAGGTGAAATACTCATTTATTCTCCCAAGGTGATCTATGTCAACGACCACAAATGCCATTCTATCGGTGAATGCAAACGACACATTCAGTACAACTATATTGAATAGTAGTTTAACGCAACATGCACCGTTACCTAATCCCACATCTATTGCCATGACCATTGCGAAGGAAATGGTAGATGATCCACGTGAATATTCGGACTTCACATCAAAGGCTAAAGCGCTGAAAAAGTTGGTACAAAGATACGTAAATGTAGCGTGTTCACAACTGCCTTCAGGATTAAGTACCGCAATCACCACAAGATGTATTCTTTCCGGTTCAAGTATATCCTCTTTATACCACAATGAGGCAGTGAAAGACTATGACCTTTGGATGGAAGATTTTGGTCCAAACAACACCGAGTTGTTGTACATGGACACACTGATAAAAAATTCATACGCCGACCATATTGCAGAATATTCTGAAGAATATAGTGGTATGAAAAAGACACATAAAGTGATTACACAAAATGCAATTACGTTGAAAAACAAAATGCAGTTTATCACTTTGTCTGAATATAAAGATGCTCGCACTACTTTTGATTTCATTCATTGTATGCCATACTATGACCTATCTTCAGAAAAGTTGTTTATTTCCGAACAACAAATGGATGTAATTGCCAAAAAGAAATTGGTTAAAAATCCTAAAGGTAGAGAACCAGTACAATGGCGCATTGATAAGTTTCTTGCACGTGGTTGGACATTCTAAATTACTAAATAATGTTACTCATCAACATTTTAAGGAGTAACATTATGAATATGTTTAAAGACATAAAGGGTTATGAAAATTACAGCATAAATCCTGAAGGTAAAGTTTATTCAAAGAAATATGACAGGTTTCTAAAACCATCAAAAAATAACAATGGCTACATTTTTGTCAATTTAATAGATTCGCACAAGATAGCAAAGACACATTCTGTACACAAAATGGTAATGGAATATTTTGGTGCACAGAAACCAGGTGATAACTATGTGATAGACCACATTGATGGTGATAAAACAAATCCAATTATTTCCAATCTACAATGGGTTTCCATAAAAGATAACACGATAAAATATTATGATAATCATGAAAAAAAGAAAGAAATTATTTCGCTTGTTAATGATGGTTATAAAGTGAAAGATATAGTGGAAAAGGTAGGACTTTCGGAACACACTGTAAGACAGACGATAAAGAAGTTTAGAGCTGGTATTCTATGAAAAATGTGCGGTTGCAACATTTTTTCTCATACATAATATAGTGATGTTGCTTTTCAGAACATCATTTTATTAACTCGCTTTTTAGGAGAAAACTATGCAATTCACATACGTAACAAACGCAATTGACACAATCAAATCTGCCAAGTCCACAGCACTTAACACTTTGGTTACCGATAAGACTTTCAGCAAGCCACTACAGGAAATGATTGATGCAGAAGCCGCATTGGCCAAAGCAACTGTAAAGGCTATTGAAGATTTAGTTTCTAAATTCAAGGTGGCCTAATATGTTGGACTGGTTCAAGAGATTGTTCCAGTCTGATTATCAATACAGGCTGGAGAAGTTTATATCATCACACTATCCACAAAATAGTGCTGATATAGAAAGATTAATTGACGAATTCAACCGTAAAGGTGCTCAATCATGGCGTTAATCAAAAAAGTTTGGGATTATCTGATTGATTGTTCTGAAGAATTATATGAATACCGCAGAAAAAATGTGAAAGGATGGTACTGATGAACGAAGTCCTCACACTACAAGAAGAACTTAGAGAGGTTGAGGAACACATTCGTGAACTCGACCTTGAAGGTTACCGTGTCAATGAAGAATTATTGGCAAGACTAGAACGATTGAAAGTGGAACTCTCTCTGGAACAAACTAAATAAACCGTTATCATAAACGGTTATATTATGGACAATTTTGAATTATTTCTGGAACAGGTGAAGATATACCAAGAGATTGAAAAGCACCGAAAAAGAAGGTTTTATGCCTTGCTTTGCGGTGCTTTTTTTGTTATACTATTCGCCGTATACTATTTTTTAAACTGAAAGGTTATTATGTCACTATTCGTTGAAGTCAATTCTATCCAACCAAAAATGTGCAAGTTGATTATCAATTTGGATTATGTTTTGGAAGTTGCACCACTTGTTTCTGGTGGTTGCGTTATCACAATCGGTGCTCAAGAAGCTGGCACCTCACGCACAATCACCGTATCTGATGATTACATGGCATTCAAGCAATTTGTCATGCAGACTGTAACGGCAGAGGATATCACCAAGCGTTTCCCTAAGAAGAAGGCCGAAAGCCCAACCATCAAAGCACAAGAAGAAGGTAAGGGTGTTGAGTTTGATATTCCTAAATTTGGTGCATAATGAAATTCAAATTTGAATCACAGTTCATAGGTTTTGGTAGCCCCAAGACCACAATGGAAGTTGAGGTCGACCAGCTTGAAGATGTGTTGGCCTACTTCAAACAATTCCTTGAAGGTTGTGGCTACCGAATTGATGGTGAATTGTACATCTTTGATGAAGAAACACCAGATCCATACATTGCTGATGTTGGTGAAAAGCCAACACAGATGGAACTTGACCTGGATGGAAGATGCTAATAGATTTAATCAGGCCAACTATTGAATGGATTAAACATGATTGGTCATCTAACCGTTTACGTTTTATTATTGAGTGCGTTGCTTGGGCTATCTCTATTGGATGCTCCATCACAATGGCGACAACGGTACCCAATCCTCCACTCCTTGCTTTATATCCTATTTGGATTACTGGTTGTGCTATGTACGCTTGGGCTGCTTGGAGTCGCCAATCTTTTGGTATGTTGGCTAACTATCTCCTGCTCACCACCATTGATAGTATTGGGCTGGTGAGGATGTTATAATGTGGAGACTGTGGGCTAAATCACTTGGTGAAAAAGCCGGCAACGATGATAGTGAAGCTGATAAAATTGCAATCATTCGAACCATCATCGTTGTAAGTTATCTAATTACAAATATGTTTATTATAGCTGGTGTAATACACCATTGGTGATATGAAAATCAAAATCTATATTTTAACTTGGCAAGATGTAGAAGCCCTCAATAGAAACCTAGTGACTCTATTCGAGGGTTTTTCTCTATTGCCTAAAGGTGTTGACATTCATGTGAATGTAATCAACAATCACACCAAGTTTGCAATCAATCCATTGTATGAGCCACATGTTAATGTGATTCACAATGCGGCACAACCAGATTTTGCCACTGCCATGCTGGCCAGAATGTGGAACACCGCACTCATTCATGGATTTAAAGACCTCAAGAATCCAGATGCTGATATAGTTGTTACTTCACAAGATGATACAATATGGAACTATGATTGGATTCCACAACTCATTCGTGTGATGCGTGATTTCGATTTTTATTCTGATGATGCAGGTGATATGGTTTGTGCATATACACCTAACGCAATCAAAAAGATAGGACTATGGGATGAAAGATTTCACTATGGGTTCGGTGAAGGAGACTATTACCTTCGTGCTATACGTCATATTCCTGATCGTTCTACCGTCAATGATTTTGCCCATGGCCGTGTGTGGAATCCTACGTTGCATCTAGCCAAACGGCCAGAACCTAACGGTGACCGTTACACCGAACAGGATCGTGCTCATAAATCGAGAGGATTGTCCTGGGCTAATTTCCTATACAAATGGAGATATACCGAAATGGAAGGTAAATGGCCAGATAATATCCAAGAAATGGTATTGACAACGCCTGTGGTACCTGCTACAATACTGTATCCCTATTTCGAAATGGATGTGGAAGACCTCAAAGGAAAAGGTTATATTGTATGACAGCACAGTTAAACACACAAACGGTAACAACACAATTTAATACCACAACGGCACCGTATCAGTCTGGTGCTGGTGTATTTAAATTGGAAGTACCACAATCATCGGTAACTATACCTAAACCTTTGACATACAATTTCCGTGTTGCTGAATACATGGACAAAAAAGGTGCTATTGCAAAGGTTGGATTACAGTATCAAATTTGGGAACATGACAACTATGGTATTGGCCATGTGATACAAAATTGGACTGACGTTGAACGTGTAAAGTTGCAAATACAAGATGAATGAAAATATTAAAGCAGGTGCAGACATTCACGCAGGTGAAGGTGGTTATCAACTCGGTACCAAAGAAGAATATGAATCATTCGTGGAGAAGCGTATGGAATCCGAAGAACGTGAACACATTGGTTATATTGAACGTGAAGAAGGTTACTACAAACTGTATGCACCTCCTAAAGGTTCAATTGTGACACATGCATTTATTTTGTGTAAGTATTGCAATGGTTCAATTTACCACTGCATGGGACCAAAGTATGATGCTGTGTGTTTTACTTGTTATGATAAAGAGCCGGAGTTGCGATGACGTATGATGAAGCCAAGAATCTCAAGTCATTCAAGAATTATTGTAATTGTGGTGGCGCTCACTGGAATATGAACGGTAGAAATCCTGCTAGACCGCATATGTCATGGTGCCCACAAATTGAAGAATACAATGAATGGTATGATTTGGTTGGTGAAGAATTTTTTAGTAATTTGGACAAAAAAGAAACTAAATCAAAACTTGGTTATTCACGAATTGGATTGAACAACATATGAACGAACGAATTGAAGAACTTTGGAATAAAGCGGCTTTTGATAGTGATTTTTGGGAAGCACAGCCTAGGTTTATCGAAAGGTTCGCCGAGTTGATTGTCCTAGATTGTATTGAAGTTTGTAGGAGCCGTGTAGGCAATAGCGATTACAATACTGGTAGATTACATTGTGTTAGTGATATACGAGAACGCTTTGGACTTGATGGTATGAGTACGGAAGATAAAAAGAAACTATTCAAAGAATTATTCGGAGTGAAGAATGAAACTAATCAGTAGACACATAAAAATGAATCCTGATACCTTTGCTCCAGAAATGGAAATCGTATTGAGATTGCCTATGGAACTAGCAATGGATGTTCTTGTAACTATGACTGAGGAAGAATTCAAAAATAAACTTGGACAAGAATTGTTTGAGTTGCTAAGGACTAAAAAATGAACATCTTTTATCTTGATCCTGATCCTAAAACCTGTGCTGAAATGCATGTGTCAAAACATGTTGTCAAAATGATTATTGAGTATGCACAACTTATGTCAACGGCACACCGTGTCCTTGACGGCACACAATACACCGACCTGACTGCCAATGGTCGGCGCATTCAACGTTGGCGCATGAGTGATCCTGTTATGGAATCCACACTGTACAAAGCATCACACGTTAATCACCCATCGGCCATCTGGTGCCGTGAGAACAAAGAAAACTATGTGTGGCTCTACCGCATGTGGTTCTATTTGTTGCAAGAATACACCTATCGTTATGGTCGACAACATGAATGTGCAAAACTACGTGATGCACTTTATTTGACACCAGAAAACATTCCCGATGGTGAATTCTTTGCACCAACACCTGCTATGCCACCTGAATTGAAAATATTGGCTGAAAATCCACAACCTGGTCGTAAGTATGATTCATTGAAGTCGTATCACAATTACTACAATGTGTCGAAACGTGGCTTTGCTACATGGCAAGGCAAAGTCGGTTCACGTCCAACTCCTGTATGGTACAACGTATGAAATATTGGACTATTGCATTTCCTGGTGAATGTGGTCAACATGTTACTGAAACATGGAGTGAAGAACAGCTACTACAATCGTCATATTATAAGCATTGGGTACACAAAATGTGTGAAGCTAATAAACATGAATTGATAACCAATGATAACTTTATTGATGATTGGTGTGTCATTCATTGGGCACAAGAAACGGATGAATTTGGTTGCCCTATGGAGTATAAGAAATGAGTGAAGATTCTGAATCAACCAAAATATGGAAAGAAAAAGGTCAGATTGAAAGAGACCGCCGGAATAAAATGATGGAAGCGATGGAGGCATATGACAAGAATGTTTATTGGCCAGCAAGGAAAGCATTGCGAGAACGATGTGAAAAGGTTGGTCATCGGTGGCATTTTAGTGATGTGAACCCCGTTGGTTATCCAATCTTTGTGTGTAATCAATGTGGTGCAACTGAAATAAGGAAAGAAGAATGAATGAGCTGATGCGTGAATTGAATTGGTGGGAACATTACCCACTACATAAAATTTGGTGCAATGATCTATGCCCTTTGGTGCCACGGTTTTGTTATCGTAAAGGTGATGAGTATAATGCAAACAATTGGTCTTTGCACTGGCTAATCTTCCATATCTGGACACTAGAACACTTCAGTTTTGGTGTAGATATCAACATACAATGGGATAGTCTATCTGTAGGTTTTATCTTACCTTATCTCAGAGTTATTATTGGCTTTCATAATTTTTGGGGCTATCAATGGCCATGGAAGATTTCACAGATGTTACGCCGTAAGCCTGCATTGAAGAATGAAAAAGGAGAATATAATTGAGTAATTATAAGAATCATGCACTGATGGAATTCAAAGCAGCCGGTTGGACCGATGAGAATGGTAAGTTCAACGATGAAATGCAGGAGATGATTTGTAACCATGTACTGAAACTATTAGAAGTATTTGATGGTGAGGGTCATTCAGGTTCTACTGCACCATATGCTATCAATATGTTCTCTAGGTTAGCCAAGTTTGAACCTATTGCACCGCTCACTGGTGAAGATTGGGAATGGCATGATACTGGTCATGGCTATCAAAACATTCGTGCATCACATGTATTCAAAGACTATAATGGTGAATGCTACGACATTGATGGTATTGTATTCTGGGAATGGGCAAGGTCATACGATGATGAAGGTAAACCAAGCGGTATTCATAAATCATATTACACTTGCCGAGACTCACGAGTACCTGTATCATTCCCTTATGTGGTGCCAGAGAAACCACAATATCAATGGCGACACTCTGATGCTGAGCCACAAACACCAGCACAAACTGAAGAAGGATTTATTGAATGAGAAAAATTGAAACTGTAATGGCAGTTCTGCAAGAAGAATGTGCGGAAGTCATTCAAGCCGTATCTAAAATTAACCGATTCGGCCTAAATGCCGAATGGCAAGGTGTAACAAATAAACAGGCATTAATTACTGAAATTGGTGATGTTTTAGCACTTATCTCCGTATTGATAGATGAAACAGATATAAATATTAATGATGAAGATATTCAGAAAGCAATTTCTGCTAAGTACGAAAAATTGAAAGTATTTTTAC
>JACCDO010182660.1_pt1 | contig 14457 bp, 14 predicted proteins | sample 7446101 | NCBI WGS metagenome assembly JACCDO01 (sample SAMN15323440, study PRJNA562643) | freshwater metagenome | isolation source: river surface water | place: USA:Blue River Watershed | collected 2017-08-16
TACACTATTAGGGTTACACTATTAGGGTTACACTATTAGGGTTACACTATTAGGGTTACACTATTAGGGTTACACTATTAGGGTTACACTATTAGGGTTACACTATTAGGGTTACACTCGCGATAACATGTTCTACAAAGCGGTTGATAATTGTCCGACCCGATGACCACTTGGTCTTTTTCTTGTGTCATACGATGCGAGAATAATCCCGGTTTTCCATTTTTGCAAAGGGCACACAACGAATTCAGTTTTTCGATGCGATTACTATAGGGAATCAAATCTAATATTTGACCGAATTTTTGTCGTTTGAAATCACCGTCTAAACCGCAAATATAGACGGCTTTGTGATGGTTCTCCACCATGTCTAATACAATCGGATATAAATCGGCGAAGAACTGACCCTCATTGATGATAAAGACGTCGGCTTGATGTTGTGGCCAGATTTCGGAAAGGGTTTTTGCAAACAAACAGGGTATCATGACCTTGTCGTGGGTAGACATCATACTATCGTGATAGCGCTTGTCTTCGGCATAATTGATGACGATGGTCTGTTTTCCAATATAGGTGAATTTTTTGTAGTGCTGGATGAGTTGCGTGGTTTTTCCGGAAAACATAGGGCCCAGGATGAGTTCTAAATAACCTTCGGGTTCCATTTGTTATAAATATATGTATGTAAATATCTAAATCTATTTGTATAGCTTCAATTTTTAGCCATGTTACCCATGATTATGGGTATATCCTTATTAAACCGTCGAAGATTTGAAACGGGACATCCCGTTTCGCATCTTCTAGGTTATGACCACGAAAATTAACATCGGACACCTCAGGGTGTCCCATTTTAATTCTTCGTTGGTTTAAAATCACTAAATCCCTTCTTTCGCAAACATGTCATGACGACCATTACCAACTGGGAGTTTTTGTTTTTGAACAGTACACTCATCGCCATTGTTTCTTTTGTGTATGCTTATTTGCACAAGCGCGAGAACATTTCAAACTTGTTCGGATTATCATGTTCTCAATATATGTGTGCGGGAGTCGTAGTGATGATTACCGTCTTTACTAGTTTAGCAGTATTTCAACTAGAGGAAAATGGACAAGTCGTCATCACCTCGTTTTTGCTAAAGGCTGTATCCGCGTTGTTATTGGTGGGATTCGGTATTTTTATTTTCAATGAAGAGTTGAATGCACGACAAATGGCCGGAATATTATGCATGTTATTAGGGATTTTGTTGCTTAAGGAGTAAGACACCGAGAACAAAACTTATTGCTAAAGGGAATCGCAACGAGAACAAAACTTATTGCTAAAGGGAATCGCAACGAGAACAAAACTTATTGCTAAAGGGAATCGCAACGAGAACAAAACTTATTGCCCTAAACAAAGGCAACGAGAACAAAACTTATTGCCCTAAACAACGGCAACGAGAACAAAACTTATTGCCCTAAAAATCGACATAAAGAATCTTTGACAAGTATTCAGTAATCAAATGTCAAAACCATGGGTAGAAAAATATCGTCCAACACAATTTGAGAACATTGTGCTCGACCCACTCAATCGCCAGCTTTTTCGAAAAATTATCGACAAGGCCTATTTTCCGAATTTACTGTTTTATGGTCCGCCCGGAACTGGGAAAACGACGACGATTATGAATTTAATCGACGAATACCAGCAAACCTATTTCGGGAAAAGTCAAGGAACGGTCATTCATCTGAATGCATCCGACGAGCGCGGTATTGATATTATTCGCAATCAAATCTATCAATTTGTCCGTTCGAAAAATCTCTTTGAAACCGGTTTCAAATTCGTCATATTAGACGAAGTCGATTATATGACAAAATCCGCACAACAAGCGCTAAAAACCCTGCTCCAGACGTGTAATAGTAATGTTCGATTTTGTCTCATTTGCAACTATATTAGCAAAATCGACGAATCGTTACAACACGAGTTCATCAGCGTGCGATTCAATCAATTGCCGAAAGCGGAAATCGAGAACTTTATTCAGCAAATTGCAGTAGCTGAGAACCTGGCGATTACCACTGGTGAAATTGATGCCATACAGACCATGTATCAATCGGATATTCGGTCGATGATTAATTTTATTCAGCTAAATCAAAATTTATCGGAATGGAGTGGGCATATTATTCACGTGGGCGTATGGGAAGATATTCATCAACTACTCTATGCAAAAGACACGATGATTGGCGATTTTCTGCAGAAAATACATACATATAGTGTGCAGTATAACATGGACAAGAAAATACTCATGCAGTCGTATTTCAATTATACGCTGAGAATCATTACAATCATGATTCGCGAATCCTATTTAAATATGATTGAGAACTGCATCCACAATGCATATGTCGACAATGACAGCTTTTTGCAATTTGTATTTCACGAAGCGCGAAAAGCGAATTGATGAGTCTTATTTTTATATTCAAGCAATCAATATAAAAATTTTCCTAAATATGTATTGACCGTAACACATGTTCAAACGAATACGCCCGTTGACGTTTATTTTCATCGTTGATTTCAATAGTGCCAGTGTAATAGGTATCCATTCGGTGTTTTAATGCATTTACAAAAACGTTAGGTGGAGAACTTGCCATGTTTGGGTCGAATTTTCCTACCGAAGGGCGTATTTCAAAACGTGGGTAGTTGTTGGCGGAAATTGGAATTGGTTCAGTTTTCTTGTTTTTGTGTTTCGTGGGTAGTTGAATGGTATTCACTGGGACGTATTTTTCATATGTTGTGGACATTTATATATACAGTGTATATTTTTCTATTACAAAATTGAAACTACTTAAAGAAGTTCTAAGCAAATTACTTAAAGACAATACTACAAATCCGCCATTTCATAAAATGAGTTCATTAGACGAAGAATGGCTGCAATATTTGTCGTCGCAAGGAAAAAACGACAACAACGGGCAAAAAACCAGGACAGTTGAACTTCCGACGTCCATACATCAGACCACCACCGATGTTCCTAAATGTGATGACCTCTATATTTCCACCAAAACAAAAGTGTTGTTTTTGAACCATCCAATAGATATTCACACCATCTTCTGGAGTCTGCCCGTCATTGAATACTGGAAGCCGCTACCCGGCATCATAAAAAAACAAATGAAAATCGTCTCGAAAACCGAAGATGAATATAACGAATATTGTGAAAAACTCAAAAATACATACTATTACACTGAACACGTCATTAAACAAATCAATAATCCGTTAGCGCGGCGCATTAAATTCAAGGATGAGCGCAAAATCACCATTGGCATTTCAAAAAAAGACATTATGAATTGTCGAAGCAAAGTGAAGAATGCCTTCTACAACTGTTTTGCCATGATTTTGCGCTTTGATTATGACGGCGCATTTCGTGAAATACATGTGAAGGTATTCAACACAGGCAAGCTCGAAATTCCCGGAATTTTGAATAGCCGTCTCTTTGATATTGTAAAATCCATGATATTGGAGTATATCCAGCCACTCATGGACACTCCACTCGAGTTTCTAGAAAGCAATTCCGAAGACAATGTGTTGATTAATTCCAATTTCAATTGTGGGTTTTTCGTGAATCGCGAAAAATTATACAGTATTTTGCGGAGTGATAAATATGGCATTGAATCGGCCTATGACCCTTGTAGTTATCCAGGTGTCAAATGCAAATTCTATTTCAACAATGAAATCGGCTTTGACGATGTCATGCAAAATGGACGTATTATAGCAAATGAACGTAATATGAAAATGAGCGAACTCGACGACAACAAAAAATACACCGAAGTCTCTTTCATGGTGTTTCGAACCGGCAGTTGTCTCATTGTGGGAAATTGCTCGGAAAAAATTTTGACCTTTATATATGATTTTATAAAAAATATATTAGCAGTGGAATATGGTAACATATGTGTTGAAAACGACGGACATGTGGTCAAAAACAAAAAAACGAAATTGCGAAAACGCACGGTGCAAATCTCTGACCATTACATGCAGCAATCGGTTATGTTATAGGATTATTTATGGATTTTAGGGCAAGATGGTCCCACCGCATTTTTTATCGCGGCCTCGCTATTATATTTAGCAAAATAAGGATTTAAAGTAAAACACGTTATTTATTTTATATTTTCATAGTAAATGAGTTCAGCCAGTCTCACAAAGCCATCTGCCACAGCTTCCGTAACCACCCCAAATGGTTACCGATTACCAGAAAATAACACCCTACAACACGCCGCCAAATTATCCATTGTCGAAGATAAACCAATCATGTTCGACTATTGGACGAACTCTTTAGACAAAACCGTTTTAATCGGTGTCAAAGACAATCAAGAGAAACTACTTGTCAAAAGTGAAGAAGAATATACCAGTCCTATTGCAAAAATATACAAGGTCGGCACGGAATACATTGTCGTCACGGAAAATTCCATTTATATTGTGGACGTAGCCATTCCTACCAAACGTATTTCATCTTAAAGCATTTAGCAAACAATAAGGGGGTCAATAAATATTTAGCAAAAAAGTTCCTAAATATTTAGCAAAAAAGTTCCTAAATATTTAGCAAAACAACAAACCCATTACCATCTATTGTAATATCTTTTCTAGAGCCTCGCATTGTTCAGGTGTAATCGATGCCGGAAAGGTGATATCAAATTCCAGTATTAAATTGCCGGTTTGTTTCTCTCGTGTCATACCTAAATTAGGTATGATTTTTTTCGCAGAAGGAGATATAATCGTTTTATTCGAATAATTTGTAATATTCATCACTTTCCCGTTCAAATGTTTTAGTTCAAAGGCAAATCCACAGAGGGCTTCCCTCAGCGTCAATTTCGCTACGTATACTAAATCGAGCCCATGTCGTTTGAATTGGGTGCTATTTTCAATGCGTATGATTATTTTGACATCGCCTTTCAAGGTGTCGCTGGCAATATGACCTTTTTCGCGAAAAATTATGATTTCATTGTCGTCGATTCCCGGGTGAATGGGCACATAAATCGTTTCCAGTTCGTGGGTTTTGACTTCGTTTTCGAGTGTCCATCGTTCAATTTCAATGGGAAGAGAACATCCGACATAAGCCTGTTCGAGTGAAATTTGCACGTTTTTTATAATCGGTGGAGGTTTTTGCATGGTTTGAAACATATGTTGAAAAGGATGGCCACCGCCGGGCGGTCCATGAAATACATGCACCCCCGGAAATCCCGCCCCTCCACCGAACCCCGGAACACGCGACTGACCGCCAAACATCATATTGAAAATATTCTGAATATCGTCCATTTCACCACCCATATGCATTCCGCCGAAACCATTGAGTTCCATGTCATATTGCTGTTTTTTTGCCTTGTCACCTAGCGTTTCATAGGCCTCGTTGATGGAGGGAAATAAAGTCCGCGCTTCTTCCGACGGATTACGGTCCGGATGGTATTTCAAAGACAATGTGCGATAGGCTTTTTTGATTTCAGTTTCGGAAGCATTTTTATTGATGCCGAGAACATCGTAAAATGACTTTTTCATCGTATATATAGCAAAATAGTTAGTATTTATATTTTGTTGACGCAATAATATAAATAGTAGTCGTTGATTCATAGAAATGAATCATCAAACCTTTATCACGAAATACAAACCATATTTTGTAAGCGATTTTTCGACGGATGACAATTTTAGAGTCGTGCTGAGAACCTTGCTGGAAATCGACAATCTAAATGTATTATTTGTGGGCAATACGAGCACGGGGAAAACGACCTTATTGTATGCGATTATACGTGAATATTACGGATTGCGTGCCGACGAACCCATGCCGGAGAACAATATATTGCATGTGAATAATCTCAAAGAACAGGGTATCAATTATTATCGCAATGAAATGAAAACCTTTTGCAGGTCGAGTAGCAATATTTTCGGCAAGAAAAAACTCATCATTGTGGATGATTTAGATATGATTAATGAACAGAGTCAGCAGGTCTTCCGTAATTACATCGACAAGTATCAAAACAATGTGAATTTCATTGCAGTATGCACGACGATTCAAAAAGTCATTGAAAGCATTCAATCGCGCCTACACATGTTGACACTGTCACCGCCTTCGTCGGAATATATTCAAATTTTGATGGACAAAATCGTGAGTCAAGAACAGATTGTGATAGACCAGGAATCACGAGATTATCTATTACACATTTCGAAAAATTCAATCCGGAATCTCATCCAATATTTAGAAAAAATATACATTGTCGGAGAACCAGTGCATCTTGAATTGTGCAGAAAAATATGTTCTCATATTTCGTCACAAAAATTCGAAGAAACGATTCACCATCTTCGAAACAAAGAACTAAAATCGGCCATTGATATATGGTTCGAAATCCACGATTACGGATATTCCGTGATGGACATTCTGGACTACTTCTTCAATTTTATCAAAGGGACGGCGTTGCTAACCGAAGATGAAAAATACCGCATGATTCCGGTGATTTGCAAATACATTACTATTTTTCACAACATGCACGAAGATATCATTGAATTGCCACTGTTTTTAAATACATTATGCAAAGTTCTCAACTCTCACTGAAGTATTTAGTCATATTTATTATGTCTAGTATGTATAGTAACATGAATTGTCAAATATTTAGGAGACCAATTCCGGTCGAATGGATGATGGGATTATTGGAAAAGATATGCCTGAAAACGGACAAGTATTATCTCATTGATGCCAATGCCTATAAAGTTCTCCTTTATAATAAATATCATGAAGAATTTTTAGAATCCATTATTGATTATTATCATGCCTCAAAGGCATATTATGTGACGCGCGAATTTACCTATAAATCTTTTACCAATATTATTCGACAAATATGCAAAAGTCATGCGATTATGTATTCTTCTGCCATGAAATATGACAAATCAAAATATAATATTGATTTCTTTGTGTATTTTCCGCAATCCAAATAATATCATTGCTTAGTATATATGTTGGATTCAAAAAATACTTATAAATATTTCATCGCCTTTGGTGTCATAGCGATTGTGAGTTTTATTGGTATGAATGCCAAACAAGCATTCACCACCAACGATGAATATGATTTAATAAGAAAATATATACTCAATAAGTCTCCTTTGTATGGATTTAACAAACCGAAATTGTGGATTCATTCAAAATACGAAGTGAATTCGCGTCACTGGAAATCATTTCAGTCGCGCAACAGCACCGATTTAAATCAACCCTATTTACATTTGACCATTAAAACCATCATCAATCATTGCGGAGAAGATTTCAATGTGTGTTTGATTGACGACGACACATTTAGTCGGTTGATTCCGTCGTGGGATATTGATTTGAAAACGGTCGCAAAACCCATGCGCGGTTATTATCGCGAAGTCGGAATGATGCAACTCTTGTATTATTATGGCGGAATGGTGGTTCCAAACTCCTTTTTGTGCATGAAGAATTTGAAGGGGTTATACGACGAAGGAGTCGCCGGAAATGTCCCCTTTATTTGCGAAAAAATAAACCATTCCGTGGATTTATCACAAAACATGTTTTCGCCAAACATACATTTTATGGGCGCAAAGAAAAACGACGAAACCATCAAATCGCTCGTCGAATATTTAAAACAGCGCAGTCAAAATCCCCATTTTTCGAGTGAGTCTACATTCACGGGTGACACTTCGTCATGGTGCGCCCATGCAATCAAAAATGGGCAAATGACACTGGTCAATGGGAAAAGGATTGGTATCAAAACGCAAAAAGGAAAACCCATATTACTGGAACATCTCATGGAAGAAGAATATTTAGATATTGCACCAGAAGCCTATGGCATTCTTATCCCAGCGCATGAAATATTGCGTCGCCACAAGTATCAATGGTTCGCTCTTCTTCCAGCAGAAGACGTTTTCAAAACAAATGCAGTCATTGCGAAATATTTAATGGCCTCTGTCGTGGATTCTTCGAACGAATATGCGAAATCCAGTGTGATACGAAGTGTCGTAAGCATTTAGGTCGGTTTGTGTAATAGTATTAGTATTACACAAATGTATATAGAGACTATTTCACATAACAGTTAGCATAAAAATGGCATCTGACCATCCACCAATCAAAACCGTCATCGACGAACTCTGTCAAAAATATGCCGGCAATGAATACATCATGGGGCGCATGCAAGCCTATGTGTGCCAGCAATTGCCGCAATTGCTCGAAACCATGCAAAAGACCCACGAGCAACGGCAACAGCGCATCGACGAACTCACCGCCGAGCAAACCGCATTTATCAAGTCGTTCCTCAACAACAATCAATACTTTTACAATGTATCCACCGAAAAATTCTTTTATTATGACGGCAAACACTATTCGCTCTATAGCGAAGACAATATATTGCACCATGTATTGACGACCATTACGGCGGACAAACAGCTCATGCAGTGGAAACAACGCACGAAAGTCTATATTATGAAACGCATCAAGGAAAATGCGCTGACGAAAACCGTGCCCGAATCCGAAACCATCCAGCATGTATTGGGACAATTGTATCCGACCATTTTCGCCACAAAAACCGAAGCGAAATATTTCTTGACGATGATTGGCGACAATATTTTCAAGAAAAACGGCGACCTCATTCATTTTCTACCGGTGCAGGCCAAGCATTTCATCCGCGAACTCAATACCATGTGCCAGGGGTTTTTAGGCACCAATTTGCACCATACCATCAAACACAAATATCACGAACACAATTATCAACAATGCCGGATTGTCAAGGTCCTTGAAAGCGTCAAGAATGAGGGTTTATGGAAATCCATGCTCAATGCATGTTCGCTCGATATGTTGTGTGTAGCCTGCCATTATTCGACACGCTTTCAAGATTCCGATACATTTCTATTACACTATAGCAACAATAATGCTCTCGTCGCAGACGTCATGTTTTTGAAAAACAACAGCTCCGATTCCGTGATACAATTGTTTATTGACGAATATTTGCAGAAAAATGCACGCGCTTCGGATTCTATGCAAATCAACTGGAAAAACATGCAATATTTGTGGAAACATTTTTTAGAATCGAAACATTTGCCGGCCATTATCTTTCAACAAACGTTGCATGGTCTCTTTGTGCAAAAATTGGGCGACTATTACAAGGAAGATGGCGACGTCTTTGTGAATATATCCAGCAAATATTTGCCGGCCATGCAAAAATTCGTCTGTTTCTGGGATGAAAATATGGCAGTGGATGAAACGCTTGACAATGAATTCGAGATTGACGAAATTTGCACATTATTTAAAAAAGGATGTGGGGAAACTGTGAATAACAACCAGATGATTGATTTGATTACCTATTTTTATCCAGACATAGAAATAGAAAACGACAAGTATATTTACAATTTGCGCTGCGCAAAATGGGACAAACAACTCGATATCAATGTGGCATTGGAAGCCATGAAGCAAGAATATATAGCCGAAAATCAGCCACTGACCTTTTCAAATTATGACGCATACTTGTATTACTGCAAATATTTTTCGGGAGGACTCATTGTCAGCAAAATGTTTTATGATAATCACGTTTTTCGATGAGTCTACTTACAACATGCGATAGGTGTGTAATATGATAATGATGGCGAAAATCACAAACAATATGCGCTCTTCTCTTTCAATATTCACATGACTATGGCTAAATAAATACAACAAGAGTAGCGCCATCAAAATGATGAAAATGTTTTCAAAATAGTCTTTCCACGACTTTGCATCTTCGAATTTCTCGGGTGCATAAAATTTGGCATATAGTTGTGCAATAATGGCCAACAAGAAGAGGACTTTCACAAAGAAAATGAAATAAATATAACTGTGATATAGAGACGTCTTTTGCATGTGTATATAATTATACACATACAATATTTGTAGTAGATGTTTATGCGGATGCAGGAGATAAACTGGATGATTCAGGGGCACCGACGACTTCACTTGCTGGAGCAGACGCGGTTTCACCTTCACCACCTCTCATTTTACCAGAACGTCTTTTGACAGAGCGTTTGACGTAGCCGAATTTGCCCTTTTTAGCAAAGTAGCCGTGTTTTTGTAGGCGCTTTTCTTTCTTGGCGGTCTTGTGCTTCTTTTCAGAAACAATGCGTCCCCACTTGTTCATGATTAAATCGGATTTGGTTAATCCGCCAGTGGTTTTATACGCAGTTCCATTGTGAACTTGTGTGCGAGAACCGAATAGTTCTTTGTAATCTTTGCCATGTACGGTATATAAACCGGTGTCAGGGTCGCGAACTGGGCGTTTCATATTATATACTAATATGACAAAATAATTAAGCATACACTTTTCGAACCCGCGAATGTAAAGTATCGGCCACATAGATATTTCCTAAAGTATCGATTCCTAAACCTCGCGGTTGATTTAATCCGGCACTGGTTGCTTGAATATTGTCGCCGGTGTATTCAAAATCACCATTTCCAATGACCGTTGTAATCATATTTGTGCTTTTGTTAATTTTCCTCACACGATTATGTCCTAAATCGGTTACATATATATAGGAAGCGTCACCCGTTACATAGACCGGAATATTCAAATTGGCTGCTGTGGCTAAAATATTGTCGCCATTAAATCCTCCATTACCGGTTCCACAATAAGTGCTTATTTTTTGGGTTGTCGCATCGACCTTGCGTATGCGGCGATTCCCCGTGTCTGCAATATAAATGTTTTGGGAAGAATCGACATAGACGGAACGAGGTATGCGCAAATTCACCAAAATACTGGTAGCGAATGTTCCGTTGCCTAAATCTGTGGTTGGAATTGCATTGGCGTTTCCGGCGACTGTGCTTATGATGTTGGTGGTCGCATCGATTTTGCGTATGACACTGTTTTCAGTATCTACGATATATATATTGTTGGATGCGTCAATACATAATCCTCGTGGATAATTCAGTGTGGCATACGACGCATCTCCGCCATCACCCGAGTATCCTATTGTTCCATTTCCGCAAATGGTGGTAATTGTTCCATTGACTACCTTTCGAATACACTTGTTGTTTTTATCGCAAATATAGACATTGTTACTGGTGTCAAAGGCAATGTCTTCGGGTTCATCCAGACTGGCATCAGTTGCATTTTCACCGTCTCCCAAATAGCCAGATGTGCCATTCCCAGCAAAGGGTGCAATGATATTGGTGGAAACGGTTAATTTATATATTCGACGGGTGGAAATGTCACAAATATACATATTTCCAGCAGAATCAATTGCGCAGGTAATCGGTTTTTCTAGATTTGCAACCAGTGCATCTACTCCAGTCGAACCAATTGCAGTGGAACCACTTGTGCTACCGTAACCGGCAAATGTAATAATTACGCCACTGTTGGAAACGACGGCTGCAGGTGGAGTATAAATGTATTTATACGGTTTATTACTGCGTAAATATCGTGAATAGGCCATTTTCTGTGATTGTTGCGGGTCGTTTCCATAAGTCACCAGCTTATTGTATTGAACATTGGTGCAAGTCATGGACATTCTGTTGCGACGATTCATTTTGTTGACGCAATAGTCGATGGGCGTGGAAGATACAACAGTTGTGGTGGTTGTAAAGGTGTATGTCGAAACAAATCCGCTCGTAAACGACGTTGATTGCTCGGTATAGCCAACTACAACGACATATCCGCTTTTATTTATTTTGATATCGGTGATATAGGTCGACGAATTCGATTGACCGATGCGTTGCACCGCGACAAATACACCTGATTTTGTTAATTTGGCAAAGAACCCGTCTTGTGTTCCGATTTTATTATTGGATGATTCGCAGGTTGTATTGAATGATTGTCCGGATATGACAAGGGAACTTTGCAACTGACTCGCGGTGGTATATCCACCTATATAAATATAACTATTGGTAGAATCGTTTATAATAGATGTAATGATAGTGCTTTCGCCAGAACTTGTGCCAGAAACCCGTATAGATGCTACAAACTCTCCTGCACTTGCACCATATTTTGCGACGAACCCGTCTTGCGCACTTAATAAATTTGAGGTCGTTTCGGTTCCAATCAACGTGGATGTCGTAATTCCGGCTGCATAAATATATCCGTCGGTAGTATAAATAATTCGCGTTACTGACGTATCATTGTTTTGACCAATCCGTTTTAACCACAATGGAGCACTTAGTGATTGATATGCATAAATATATCCATTCGAAGTTCCTTGTAAGTTGTTTGTTGTTTCATTTCCGATTTGTTGCGCATAAGTTTGTCCGCCAATAAAAACATATGACCCCACATTATTTGTTATAGAATGAATGGTCGTGTCTGTTCCAATATCCATTTGCTGATAAATCGTAATTTCATCAGAATCATTTCCAGTCGTGGAACAAGTTAACAAAAGAGAGTTATTGCCTAAATACATATAAGTACCATCCACATCTATTGCACTTATATTCGTGAGTCGTTTTCCCCATTTTACATAACCATATTTATCATATTTTACAGCAAATCCATCTATGGTACCTAGCAAATTTTCAGGGTTTGTTTCGGATAAGGCTGTATCATCAGATGTATCATCGGCAGTACCATTAGAATCCATGCCCCAGGTTAATTGTTGCGATGATGTATTTCCACCCATATAAATGAGTCCACTGTACAACTTAATACATGTGGCAGAATCATCTCCCGAACCATTTATGCGTTTTGTATATGAAATATTATTACTCGAGTCATATGCAATAATAAATGCCGAATAAGTGGAATCGACAGAAGAATCACCGGATTCGCTTCCAATAACTGAAAGATTTGTAGTGCCAACTATATAAATGGGAGCAGCTAATGTAGCTGCGGCAAGTGCATTCACTTTGGTGATACCGGTGGTATTTAATTGAGTTGTCCATACCAGTGATGCCATAGTTTTATCTCTTTATAATATAGATTTAGAATAATGCTTGCTCGTAGAACGATTTCAATACTATTGTTCATATTGATTATTGTGGTGTGCGCGACATTTCGTGTTATAGAGGGATTTGTAGGGTCTTCTGTGATGTTGACGACCCATATTTCTCATGCGCCTTATTCAGTGGCCTATTCGACGAAGTTGCCCACGGATGAATCTGCGACTTTGAAATCTTCATGCGGGAATGGTCTCGACCTAGGTTTAGATAAACAGTGTTATGGCTGTGCTAGCGCTACTGGCTCCATCATGATACAAGGCCCGGGCAATGTGTCGGGATTGCATTGCAAAGCGGCCGATGGAACCGTTTCGGAACCCATCAAATCCGAGAAATATTAGGGTTTTTTTCGAGAAAATTGAATTAGATGGGACCAAACCATAGTATAGCATACTTGATATTATACTATACTACAACATGGACGCCTCTCTTGCTAAACAATACCAACGCAAAACCGACAAGCAGCATATTTTAGACAATCCTGACACCTATATCGGTTCAGTCGAAAATGTCGATGCTGAAATGTGGGTCTATGATGATGCCAAGGGAATGATTGTGCTAAAGCATATTGAATATATTCCTGGACTCTACAAATTGTTTGACGAAGGTATTGTCAATTGTCGCGACCACGTGTTGCGTATGATTCATTCATCGAGCGTAGAGAAAAAATTCGTGACGTATATTTCGACCGAAATTGCCGAAGATGGAATGATTACCATGACAAACGACGGAAACGGTATTGATATTGCTAAACATCCCGAGCACGATTTGTGGATTCCGGAAATGATTTTCGGACATTTGAGAACTTCAACCAACTATGACAAAACCGAGAAAAAAATCGTAGGTGGCAAAAATGGTTTCGGATTTAAATTAGTGCTAATCTGGTCCACTTATGGTCGTATTGAAACCGTCGACCATATTCGCGGGCTCAAATATGTCCAGGAATTTCGCAACAATTTAGATGTCTTAGGAACACCCGTCATTACGAAATGCTCTTCGGCAAAACCCTATACGAAAGTATCGTTCAAGCCTGACTATCAACGTCTCGGCATCGGCGGATTAACTCCTGATATGATTGCCTTGTTGAAAAAACGTGTCTATGACATCAGCGCCGTGACGGACCATTCCGTCAAAAAAGTAAAAATCACTTATAATGGCGACGTGGCTCCGTGCAAAAATTTCCAGCAATATGTGGATTTGTATATCGGCTCGAAGAGTGCGGCAAAACAACAAATCGCGGACGATGCAAGCGTTGCGTCGGGTAGCGAAGCTGGAAGCGGTGGTGCCGGCGCAAAACGCGTCTATGAACAGCCCGATGAACGCTGGGAATATGCCGTCGCACTTTCGCCGACTCATGAATTTATTCAGGTCTCTTTTGTCAATGGTATTTGCACCTTCAAGGGTGGCAAACACGTCGAATACATTACCGGTCAAATCGTGCGCAAATTATGCGATTATATCGAGAAAAAGAAAAAAATCAAGGTCAATGGCAATGCCATCAAGGAGCAGTTAATCTTGTTCTTGCGATGTGATATAGAAAATCCTTCGTTCGACAGTCAAACCAAAGACTATATGA
>JACCDO010552650.1_pt1 | contig 14456 bp, 11 predicted proteins | sample 7446101 | NCBI WGS metagenome assembly JACCDO01 (sample SAMN15323440, study PRJNA562643) | freshwater metagenome | isolation source: river surface water | place: USA:Blue River Watershed | collected 2017-08-16
CATAAATATCATCACAACAGTTATAATTAATTGTAAATAATATAGTATAATATATTTGCTCCATTGAATAACCTTCAATACAAAATATTTCATTGCTATCTCTACAATAAAATACGTATTGTAGTTTAGTATCTGTACTTGATGATGTATTAAATGTTACCATATTGAAATAATCAAGACAATATTGTCTATAAGTTTCATAAAATTTTTCAGGGGATGATACATCTATTTTACTATCTGTCAGTTTTTTATTATCCATTAACTAGTCTATAAAATAATGGATAACAAATATAATTTTCATATTTTTTAATCAAATCCAGCTAATCTCATACCTAATTCTGTTAAAATAGGTGGTTCAATTTCTTTAACATTTGGTAGTGGTTTTCCATGTGTATTTGGAAATTTGAGTGCTAATCTTGCTTTATAAGCCCAATGAGATGTTGTTCTTAAATCTTTAAAGGCTTTTTGTTTATTTTCTAAATCCTCATTAGTTGCTAGACTTCTAGGCATCATACAAATATAACTAACATTTCTAAAATTAGGTTGTGTTCTTCCTTTAATTGGTTCAGAACCACAATGTATTAATCGACTATCCCATAAAACCATACTACCGGCCGGGCAACTAATTCGTTTAATATTACAACCACGATCTAAAAAAAATTGGATATGTGTATCATTTAATTGAAACCAATCTTCCTTTCTTTTAATATTAAAATGCTCTTTAAATTCTTTATGATATTTATGACTGGATTCAATAACTACTAAAGTAGCATCATCTTCATTAACATCATACCCAGTTACCAAACTTTGAACACATTCAAAATCATTTCTAGTAAAACTTTGGTCACAATGTAACCAATAATCGTTAAAATATCCAACATTAGTCTCTTCAGGAGGTAAATGAAAACTAGACGCGTCGAAACTACATAATAACTCTTCTCTTTTACAATTCCAAATTTCAGCAAATATATTAATGACTTTTGGATTCTGTCTTAAATCCCATATATGTTGGGCATGACCTACAGACCAATGCTGGATTAACATTGAATGAATTGGATATAAATCATAAAAACTTTTCCAACTAGTTTTATCATTTCGTTTTATTGGGATATCAAAATTACTAGTAATATGTTCTAAATAATCCCACATCCCATCATTCATATTTTTTATTTCTTCATCATTTAATAATTTTGGAATGATAAAATAACCTAGCTCATTTAATAAATCAGTGTACATTATATTATTATCCAATACATAATTAACTTTTATAATAATATTATTTACTGATATGTTTATAAAAATTGATTTATATAATAGTTATATTAATTTTATTATTTAATTAATGGTAGAACAAAACCAATCAATCCAACCAAATATAAATCCAATAATTAATAGTGGTTTTATATATATACGAAGTCATGAATCATATGACAAATATGATGCATATAAATTAGGTAAAGCTCAAAATTGTCTTGATCGCGAGTCAATATATATAACTAGTGAAATTAAGAAAGGTAACTATGAATTAGTATTAGAAGTAAATGATAATTCTAAAATAGAGAAAAAATTACAAAAACATTTTATAAAGTTAGGATTACATGTATATATTGATGGAGGAACTGAATTTTTTAAGAAAGATATTATTAATTTGGTAATTCCTTACTTGGATAAAAATAATTTATATTACAAAAAGTTAAGTCAGGAAGAACTTGATAATTTAAATAGAACACTTAAACCAACGCCGAATTATCATTTAGATTCTGATTCTGACACTAGTTCTAATACTGATACAGAATCTAATATCATATTACGTAATTGGCAAAAAGATTTGAAATACGAATTTAATAAATTTGTTGAATCAAGTAATAAATCAGGTATTATAATAGCACCAACTGGTTGTGGTAAATCATATATGATGATTTATTTGGCGATATTTGGATATATTATTAAATATCCTTGTGATTGTTTGATTATGACAAAGAGAAAAGAAATTCTTGATAATGAATTTATTAAAAAAGGAAATGAAATGATTACTAATAATAAGTTAAATATTAAAATCATTAATTTAATTAATGGTGATTATAATGAAGAAATTTTTGTAAAAACCAGTAAAAAAAATAGAATATTTATTATCAATACTGATAAATTTATTATGTCACCAAAATTTTCAAATTATAAAAAATATTCTTATGGGAAAATTAAATTGGCAGTATTAGATGAATGTCATTGGTCTGGTGCTGATAAATTATCTGACTTTTTATGTTGGATTAAAGAAAATGTTTGTAATAAATTAGTTGGTTTTTCAGCAACACCAATACGTTTTCATTCTGAGAACCAAATCAACACAAGAAAAGTATTTTCAAATAATAATCAAAATGTAAATATAATTTATACAAGAGGATATTTAGATTCTATTAAAGATGGTGATAGAGTGCAAACTAAATGGATAATTATACCAACAAATAATTCAGAATTAAGTGATTATGTTAATAATGAAAAAATAGATAGAATTTTGAATGAAAAAGGTTTTGCAAGTTTTATTAAATGGTTAAATAATTTTATTACTTGTTCAATAAATAAAAAAGGTATTTTATGGTTTGGTAATAAAAATAATTTGAAAGACTTTTATAAATATATTGATAAAACTAAACAAAATTTTGATAATTTAAAAGATATAGAATTTATTGCAACTTATAGTAAATCTAATAATACTGATTTAGATACATCTAATAATTTAGAATTATTTAAAACTAATAAAAATAATAGTATATTATTAGCTGTATTTAGAGCTACAGAAGGATTTGATGATACAAGTGTTGATTTTGGTTTTAATTTGTATACAACGGAATTATCAAATCCACTATTAGATCAACAAAAAGAAGGTAGAGTTTCAAGAACATTATTAAATAAATCAATTGGATATTTCGGATTTTTATGCAATGGAAATTTATCTAATTATGAAGATATATTAGTGAAAAGATTAGGTGATTGGATTAATTATATTAAAGAATTTGACTTAAAATCAAATAATAGTTCAAATAATAAACTTATATATGATTCTAATGATGAAACAACAGATATAAATAATTACTTAGAATTAATTTTAGATGAAACAAATATAACTACAATAAAATTTGATTCTATTAAAAACAGAATTTTTAATTATTGTGAAAATTTTACTGGTTCAATTGGCGATATTAAACGAATTATACAGAAAGAAAATAAAAAAAGATTAGCATTAGGTCAAGATCTAATAGATACTAAACAAAAATATGATGAATATGCTAAGACCAAAGAAAATTGGATTTTATCTGAAAATATTACTTTTGATTCTAATAATTGGGTTGAGTTACTTAGACCGGATTTTGACACATTCAAAAAGCAGTTTTATACTTGGCAACAATTAAAAAAATTTTGTGAACTAAATAAAATAACAACACTAAAAGATTTTAAAATTAAGATTAAAAATGAGCCTAAAATTATTGGTTATGATTATATTTATTCAGGATTTTATAATGAGCTTAAAAAAAATAATAATATTACAAGTATTTTATATAATAATATATCAGATTTTGAACTATAAACTTACTTTACCTAATTATTTTAAAATTATTATTTCCTATTTTAAAATCAATATTTATCATTTTAAAATATTAAACGCATATTTTAAAATTATTTTGATTTAAAAAATTGAAATCTATTATAATTATATAGAATGTTAAATAGTATAATTACAATGGATAAGTTTGAAAGCACAATTAATTCAATTCGTGATATTCTTCGTAAAGAAGGTATTACTGGTATGGATTCAATCAAACACTGTTTAGTGTTTGTATTTATGAAATATTTGACAAAAGAAAAATGTACAAAGTTAGATATTGATAATAAATATTGTTTTGATAATATTATTAGTTTGAAAGATCATAACGAGCTACAAGAAAGAATTTATGTATCTGGTAAAGAATGCCTAGTTAATATTCTCAAAAAGAAAAATATTTTTTGGGTTGATTATAAATTAGGTTCAAGTGAAAATCTCAAAAATATTCTTAAAAAAGTTAATGAAGTTGATATTAATAAATTATCATTAAAAGCTGATATTGTTGGTATTATTTATGAGTTACATCTTAAAAGCGGAACTAGTCAAGCAATGCGTGATTTAGGACAATATTTTACAAATCGTCAAGTTATTGATTATATGATTGGGCTTTGTGAACCAAAAATTAAAAATAAAAAAACTGGTGAAATTGAAACTATTTTAGATCCAAGTATGGGAACAGGTGGATTTTTAACAATGGCAATCAAATATTTAAATGCTAAAAATACAGGCAAAACTGCAATTGATTGGACAGTAAATAAAAACAATATTTATGGTTTTGATATTGATGATAATGTTAAAAGTATGTCATTACTAAATACATTTATTGAAACCGGTCAATTATTTGATAAAACAATTATTAAACATAATTCTCTTGAAGATGATTATGTTCTTGATGATGGTTCAATAATTGATAAAGTTGATATTATATTAGCGAATGAACCATTTGGATTAAAAAATATTGTTCATGCTGATTGTTGTGACCGTATTAAAAATCTTAAGATTCGTGGTACTAAAGCTGAACCATTATTCTTACAATTAATGATGTTGTCATTAAATGAAAATGGTCGGTGTGCAGTTATTGTTCCTGATGGCGTTCTATTCAATGATGCCAACCTACATACTGAAACAAGAAAGTATTTAATTGAAAATCTTAATTTGAAAAAGGTAATTTCACTAAATGGTGACTTTTTCTTAAATACTGGTGTTAAATCATCTATTTTGTTTTTTGTTAATGATGGCAAAACTAAATTAACCGAATTTAGTGAATTGGTTTTTGATAATGGTGTAATTAAAGAAAATCCAATAATTAAAGTTGATTATAAAACTATTGTAAAAAACCAATATAGTTTGTTTGTTAATAAATATAATATTAAAGAAGAAACTAAAATTAATGGTGTCAAATATATGAAACTTGGTGATATTTGCGAAATTAAGTTTGGTACACGTATTAAAAAAAATGAAGTTGAAGTAAATGATAGCTATAAAGGAATTAAATATCCGTGTTACGGTGGGGGAAATATAAGTTTTTATATGAAAGAATATAATAGAGATGGTTTAAATGTATTAATATCACGTTTTGGAGTTTCTGAAAATTGTGTTAGAATTACAAATAATAAATTATGGCTTAATGATAGTGGAATGACACTACATGCAAATGATCATGTTTTGCAAAAATATTTGAATTATATTTTATTATTTAATCAATCAAATATTTATAGTTTATCTGTCGGAGCGTGTCAAAAAAATATTAACATGGATGATTTAAAAAAATTAGAAATACCAGTTCCATCAATTGAACTTCAACAACAAATTGTAGACATATTAGACCCAATATATGAACAAATTGAAACTAACAATAAATCAATTAAATCATATGAAAAATTTAAAAAAGGGATTGTATGGGCTAATACTATGCATAATTGTGAGAGTAAAAAATTAGGTGAGATTGCTGAAATGAAAAGTGGTAAATTTAATTCACGTGATAGTAAATCAGAAGGTAAATATCCATTTTATAGTTCTGAAGCAAATAATCCAGTAGGATTTATTGATGATTTTTGTTTTGACCATAAAAAATATTTGATTCTAATTAAAGATGGCGGTGCTGGTGCTGGTAAATATGGCGACCAAATTGGATTAGGTAAAGTGTTTAAAGTTAATGGAAAATCAGGTGCAACATCACATCAATTAGCGATTGTACCAGTTGATGATGCAGATGATACAATTAATAATTATTTATATTATTATATTCAATATATTAAAAATAATATTATGGATCTAGCACAATATACAACAGGATTAGGAACAATAAGAAAGTCAAATATTGAAAATATTCAAATACCAATTCCATCAAAACAAGTCCAAGAAACTATTGTTAAAGAGTGTGAATATTGGGATGAACAAATTGACAGACTAAAGAAAGAAAATGATAAATTAAAGTCTTATAATATCATCGAGTTGGCTCTTCAAAGTGAAAGCACAAATAATAAAACAACTGAATCAATAGAAGAAACCAATCCTGATACTATTAATGAAGATTCTGAAACAGAAGATCAAGAACCCGAATTAATTGAAATTAAAGGTAAAACATATTTTCTAGAAGGTACACATGTATATGTTAAAACTAAGTCAGGTAAAAAAGGTGACTTATATGGTACCTATTCTAATGGTAAAGTAAAAAAACATCAAACAAGTGTAAAACCATTAGATATTGAAGTTTAATTCGATTATTTTAACTTTTTTATTCAATAATACATATTGTTTATTTAAACCAACAAACATAACATTGTAATCATTACTTGTCCGTGTTTTAGTATTACTATCAAGTAGTTTATCGTTCGTCATAAAAAGTGAATGTTAAATCTTTGCAAGAGCAATAATATATAATCCATGATAAGTTATACGTTTGGTCATATTATAAAAACGAATGTTAAATAACATTAAATGATCCAAATTACAACTATATCGTGAATTGTTTATGAAGACTTGTATTATGCGATTTTTTGTTAATTACTTGTGTAATAGATTCAAGTTTGGTGTTAACATATAATATAAATTATAGAAGTTGTTAGTTTCATTCGATGATAAAGGAAGCTAGCTCCCTTTATAAGGGAACTACTTATCTCTAATGCCACGAAAAGGCCACTTCTTTAATTAGAGGTATTTTGTACTGGAGTTTAAACCTGTCACAAGCATAACAGACTCAGAGTACGGGAAAGGCTAAAAACCCCACCTAGGTTTGCTATAATTTTACTACCCGCAAACAGGGTAGGATGGAGAGTTACGTAACCCCAGAATTCTCTGCTGCATATGCGGCCAAGAAATCCAAGAGCGTGATAGAACTGTCCAAAATTGGGGGAGCCATCCACCCCGGCCATTGATTCGCGAGTTCAACGTTGGCAATACCACCAAGTGCCTCCAGCTTTTGCAATGCCTCGTTCTCCCTTGCATAGCGATCACTCGGGCGAGGCAACAACCAGTGCGGCCACTTGTTCAACAATGCGCGATTTGCCTTGCCGTCAAGCCGGACCAACTCTGTCAACAGCTCAGTCGCAATCTCAATCCGCGATGGTGGTGGTTTCATACCCTCCGGAAGACGACCAGACGCCGCGACAGAAATAGCTGCCATAGCAGGATTGTATGCACCCCGAGTCTCAGGTACATCAATTTCTGGTGCCAATGTCATGATGTGGGTCCAAACTTCGCCACCCACCTCACTGACTTCCCTCAGACGACGCTCTGCAACCTGCTTGGGACTCTCAAGAGAGAGAGGTGACAAGACCAGACGATGACTCCGAGCCTGTCGAATGGGTCCACCTGCAGCAGCCGCACTATTCGGCGCGCCGAGAGAAAACGCCGCGTGCAGAGCAGCCATGGCAGCACTGGTGCCGTTGGCACCGTTGGGACCGTTGGCACTTCGAGCAACAATCGGCGGCGTCATCCATCCCGGCCACCGACGCGCCAAGTCCCGACTGGCAATTCCACCGCACTCCTCCAGCTCAGCCAGGAATTTTGCCTCAATCCGCGCACGACGCACGGGGTTAGCATACGCTGCCCCGTCGGCAACCTCATCCACCAAAGGATCCGCATCGGGAGTGTCAGGTGCGCCGAGAGAAAACGCCGCGTGCAGAGCAGCCATGGCAGCACTGGAAATACCCGCGCTGCCAACTACACCAGCAGTGCGAGCAACAATCGGCGGCGTCATCCATCCAGGCCACCGACGTGCCAAGTCTTCGCTGGCAATACCACCGCACTCTGCCAACTCTGCGAGGAATTCTGCTTCAACCTGCGCACGAAGCACAGGGTCATCCACAACGATAGTGGGGTGAGCACTAGGCTCGATAAGGATGGCCTGGGTGGCCGAGGGGGTCGTTCGCTTCGTGACAGGAATGTTGGAAGAGAAAGGGGTGAAACTGTTTGTCTGGCGGCCGTCTATAAGGGCAACAGGTTCGGTATTAGTAGACTTTTTGTATGTATTGTTATTAACATTCGCCATTAAAATTTTTTTTTTATTTAGAACTCTTATAATTTAAAAATTTCAATTTTTTAAAGTTAAAATACAAATATAAAGTAATAAAGTAATAAAGTAATTAAATAATTAAAAAAATATAATAAATAAATTATTTAAGCACTTAGGTATTTCTTAGCACGAATCATAACCCATCCTTTTACACGTTGTTGTTCAAGGTGTGTGTGCAGTTTTGAAACAGCATCTTTACATGGGTAGTCTTGCATAACCAGTTTGTATAGTTTTTTAATGTCATCATCATATTTTGATGATTTAATACTATAATGATAGATATTATCACGAATTGTACCATAATGTTCACCTCCGGATTGATCATATACAATTTTAAGAAATGACCAAAGATGTGGAGGAAGTTGTGAAAGATAAACACTAAAATGATGAATTGTTGAATCCTTAGTTTCGCGAGGAAGAACAAGATTCCAACCATCAGCTAGTTCTTCTTGTGTTAGAGGATTAACAATATATTCTTGAAGTTCATTAGCTTCATTATAGCATTGAACTTTAAATTGCCCATGTTTAAGACTAGAAGTTTCTGTGTGTTGATTATCAGAATTAACTTGGGTTGACATTTTAAATTATTATTAATGGTTATTTTGATTATGGTTCAAAATATTAATAATTCAACTTTTTTAAAGCCTATGTAAAATTTGATATTTATTTTATTTATAACAAATAAATTACTATATTAATTAAAAGTCATATTAGTAAATTGCCACTAACTGTCGACGAACTAGTTAAATGGAAGTTAAATCCGAATATTAATCCAAGGACTTTGAAAGACATTAAAACAAATGGTATTACATATAACTTAATTTTAAAAGTTTACACAAAACATAAAAATCAAGTTGATGAAATTATTAAAAATCATTTAGTTGATCAGGTTAATCAGAGTGACCAACCAGACCAACCCAACCAACCCGACAAACCCAATCAAACACTGGCATATTCAGATAAATATTTAAATCCAGACAAATACTTAATTCTTTGTAATGAAGACAGAGATCCTATTAGTATGAATATTTTTTGGATTGAAGAAAATGGTAAAAGAAAATTAATGTACCCTTTAGAAAACTATCAAGAACTTGTAATTTATCATGATGCTAAACAAGTTGTTAGATGTTTTGAAAAAGAGTCATTAAAATATCTTAAAAGTTATAACATATCAGTTCATCCAATATCAACAGAACCATTACCATCATTTTTGTTTGATTCAATTGAACTAATAGATTTGGAACTTGTTAAAAATAATAAATCTATTGAAAACTTAGCTCTTGATGTTTTTCAAAATTTCTCTAAAATTTCTATTTTTATTGATTATTTAGATTTTTTGAATTTAAGTAAAAGTAAATTAATAAAGTTTAACTATGAACTTAGAGATTTTTGGTTTCAAAACTTTAGTGAAGAACAACGAGAAAATATTTCAACAAAAGAACTACTTGATAAAACAGAGTCTATATTACAAAATGAAAATTTAGAAAATATCCAAAAATATTTGCTAAATCAATTAAATACATTACTTAATTGTAAAAAAGAAGAATATAAATATATGATCAATTATATAATACTAGGCGCGCTTGGTATTGTTATTCCTAAAATAAAGGATTTATATCCAGATTTTAGTTTTACATTTTGTTAATTTATTCGTTGGTTTCATTTTTACCAAATTTAATCCACAGCGCATAACCTCCAATACAACATAATGAAATCATTATTAAAATAAAAAATACTAATTCAAATGTGTGATCTGAAAATACACTAGATTTAGTATTTTCTTGATATTCAAGACTATATTGTCTTGTTAGGTTAGTTGGGTTAGTTAGGTTAGTTAGGTTAGTTGGGTTAGTTAGGTTAGTTGGGTTAGTTAGGTTAGTTAGGTTAGTTGGGTTAGTTAGGTTAGTTAGGTTAGTTGGGTTAGTTAGGTTAGTTGGGTTAGTTAGGTTAGTTAGGTTAGTTGGGTTAGTTAGGTTAGATGGAATATATGGGTTATTCTTTTTTTTAATTATATTTAAAATATTTTCATCTTTAACAGAAGCATCAATATCTTGTTTATTTTTAGATTCTTGTAAAAATTGTTTAGGTTTTGCTTCTTCTTCAGAAACTACACGTTTAATTTTTTGTTTAGAACTCTTGAATATAAAACTCATTAATATATTAAAATTAGATATTAATTTTAATTTATTTACTTATTTACTTATTTACTTATTTACTTATTTAGTTATTTTATTTAATTATTAGTTTATACTTAATCTTCAGATGTAGATTCAGAATCATCTGAACTGGCTGAATTATTATTTGATTCTGAACTACTTCTAAATAAAAAGAATAAAATAACCATAATAATTATAATTCCAAATATACCGCCCCCAATTAAAAGCATTCTTAAATTACTGGATGATTTTTCAGTAGCTTCCATACCATCGGGCGATGGTGATGATGCTAGTTGTTGGGGTGCTGTCGAGATGCTAGGTACTTGTACTTCAGGTACTTTAATATCAGGTATTTGTGGTACTAGAGTTTGGATTGGTGGTACTGGAATCTTTTGTTCTTGTTCTTGACCGGCTTTTGGTTTTGATTCAGAGATAGAAATAGCTGGTTGAATTTTTTCCTCAATATTTTTTTGTCTAAGTTTTTCCATTTCTTTTTTCATAGTTTCTAATTCTTCGTCAGCTTTCTTTTTGGCTTCTAAAGCAGCTTTAGTTTTATTTTCTTCTTCGATCATTTTAGCTTTAGCTTGTTCTTCGGCAACTTTCTTAGCTTCCAAAGCAGCTTTAGCTTTATTTTCTTCTTGAATTAATTTATTTCTGGCTTCTTCTTCAACTTTCTTTTTTGCAGCGGCTTCTTCAAGTATTTTTTTATCAACTTCTGCTTTTTGAGCATCAGAAAGTTTTTTATCTGGATTAACTGGAACATCATCTTTTGATGGTTTTTGTGGTTTATTTGGACCACATATATTATCTTGTTTAATATCTGAAAAATTAGCTTCATTAATATTTGAATCAGTAACATTAATTGAATTAATACATATATTTATTTGTCCTGTACTATCTCTACCTAATGTATATGCAGCAGACATATTATCATCTCCTGCAACTGATCTTTTAGTACATCTAGCATCAATAGCCACAGGAAATTGTTCAGTTGGATCCATAGCAAAAATATTTAAACTATATTTAGTTGAAGTATTGTCCCCATTTTGGTTAATACCATCTAAACCATAAGGATTTGAATCACCAAATGGTGGAATGGAACGATTAGAAGGATTTGTGTTTAAATTTGGACCATAAGCTGAATTTAAGCATGTACATTCAGGTGGACCATAATTCATTTTCTTATCATATGTCCAACACATTTTATTTTTTTCATAATTTGAAAATTGTGGTACCAATTTATTTTCACTATTTTTATCCATTCTAATACAGCCTTGTTCATATAAACTCTTAGCACAATAATCTATCATAAAACCATCACATGAAGAGTAGCCTACAACACCAGGACGTGTTATAGACATATCGACATCTCCAACTTTGGTACCTTGTTTACAATAATTATTTCTATCACCATTAATTTGATAACCCACATATTCTGTTTCTAAACATATACCCTCTTTTTTACATCTTTCACTACCGGTAGTAGCTTTAGGAAAAGCAATTGAAACTACATTTTTAGTTTCCGTATTTGATATATCAGGTTTAATAACATCGCGACAACATGCTTTAGCAACGTTAATATTAACAACTTTATCTCTAAATGTTGCTTTTTGTTCTGTCATAATATTTTTAATTTCTCGAGCTAAGAGAGAATCGCCAAAACGTCTATCAGTACTAGAATCTTTTTGAATAGTATTTCCCATTAATATAATTACAATAGAAAATTCTATAGTAATTATTTTAATTAAATATTTATTAATTAATTTTAAGATTTAAATTGCTATCATTTGTTTTGCTTAGATTTAATATATAAAAATTTGGAAATTCAGGATCAGGAATAACATTAAATTTCTTTTCAAAAGAATTATTTACAACATTAATAATAGACTTTGATGATGAAATACCAACTCTTGTATAATATAACATATCTAATTTTTCATCATAATATAAATGTTTATCATTAATTCTTCTAGAATTTTCAACAGGAACCAAAGCAAAATTAGGTACACCATTTGCTACAAGATTGAATTCGAGTGGTTTTCCTTCTATTAATTTAGAAGCATCAACAGTTTTAATTATAAATACTGGTGTTTTAATAAATTTACCTTTTTTAACATTAATAATATTTTCACGATGATCAATAAATTGAGTGTTTTTTTCTAAAGATTCCATTATATTTTTTTTGTATTCAGGTTTTATTTGATTTAATGAAACAAAAGAATATGGGACATCATTTACATACATTGATAATTCAGATGGATTTTTATTATTTAATACCATGTCACTAAATTTTTCTTGATTACATTTATAACATGTTGTAATTAAATAAATAGTAGCTAATAACATTAATAATTTTAATATATTTTCCATATTTATATAATAAATATTAGATTATTTTTTTATTTCTAAAATAATAATATAAATGTTTGACAAAATTATAAGTTTGAATGATTGTAAAAACAAGTATAGAGAAGATTTTGCCCTAATTAGTGGTGGTAATACAACAAATATTAGTGATTCAGTAACAGTTAAAAAAAGTTATGAAAATAATCAAAAAATAGATCGTTCTATGGTTGTTAATTCATTAAGTAAACTAATTAATAATATTGCAAATGATGTTGTACAAAAGAATGCTACTAATGCAGCCGCAGCTGTTGGTGCATCAAATACCGTTTTCTTATCAGGTATTACATGTGATACCATAACAATTAGTGGTATTAGACAACAATCACAATCTGACTTGACAACACAAATAAAAAGTCAACAAAGTAATGCTAGTAAAGTTTCAAATGAAATTAAAACTAGTATTGACAAAACTATTGAAAAGGTAGGTGGTACAGACTTGGCAAAATTACAAGCGGCTAATACTCAACAATTAAATGATTACATGAGTGCTATGCCTGGGTATGATCCAGATAAAGCTCAAAAATTAGCAAGTCAATGTCCCAAAGAAAGTAGTACTTCTCTTATTAGTGCAGGTAATACATGTAATGTAAGCACAAGTTATGAATTAGATGGTACTGTTAAACAGAAATTAGAATTAGATGAATCATTTAAAATAAATGATAATGATGACATATCAAATGATATTAAAACAAAAATAGAACAAGCTAATTTTGCATCATGTCAATCTAATGCTTCCGCAGATAACTCTATTATGATACAAGATATAATGTGCGGGGTTGCCGATGCTGCATCTAAAGCCGAAAGAAAAGCTAAAAAAGGAGGATCTTTTGAATTTTCAGATATAGATCAAAAAGCAGTAGCTAATTTATATATGACATGTATTTTTGATCAAAAGAATGTAAGTGAAATTGCTAATAAAATAGAAAATAGAATTGCTAAAAGATATAATCAAATTTATGATGAAGTAGAAAAAAAAGCTAAAACAATGGGTTCAAAAGGTTTACCTTATTATAATAAGGCTACTGATTTTTTAGATACTTTTGTTGGTTCTGGTTTAGAAAAAATTATGGCTGCTGCAGGAGATTTACCTGCTAAAACAGCTGATTCTGGTAAATCAATTGAAAAAACTGTTGAAAATAAATCTGATAAATCAGGTGATGCTACTGTTTCAGATAAATTTCCTGAAGCACCTATTGGTGATATTAAACCAATATCTCAATTAGAACCCATTAAACCAGTACAACCAATTAAAAGAGATACAGTTCCAGAAACTACAACATCCCAACCTGTACCTGCCAAACCAGCCCAACCAGCCCAACCAGCCCAACCAGCCCAACCAGCTCAACCAACCCAGCCAGCCCAACAAGCCCAATCAGCCGAACCAACCCAGCCAGCCCAAATGGACACATTAACAAGATTATCCAAATTAAATGAAACAGATCCATGGATCATTTATTCAGGATTAAGTTTAATTATTTTAATAATTTTTGTTATAATAATATTAATATTTGGTGGTTGAAGTAACTCTAATAATTCTGACTCTGATTCTGATAATTAATTCTTTATAAACTATATAGACTATCGATTATACAGCCGAATCATTACCAATGTTCAAATTGTAAATATCGTACATATTTTCAACTTTAACATCTTTAGTAACATCTTCTTTTTTATGTTCAACAATTACAAGTGGTGGTGGTGTTTCAGGAAGCGGTTCAGCAGCAATTTCAGTTGGTTTAATATGCCCAATTACTTCTGGTAATTCGATTAATTTCCATGA
>JACCDO010034534.1_pt1 | contig 14455 bp, 6 predicted proteins | sample 7446101 | NCBI WGS metagenome assembly JACCDO01 (sample SAMN15323440, study PRJNA562643) | freshwater metagenome | isolation source: river surface water | place: USA:Blue River Watershed | collected 2017-08-16
AGTGTAAAGTGTATTATACAATCGCATTTACATAGATAATACATAATATAGTTAAGAGATCGTGCGTTTACCACGTGATGAGCTACCATCACTTTTGCGAGATAACGGCGGTTTCTGCTTGCCTGCTTTGGTACTATGTTCGCCCGCCTCCTCTTTGACGACCGGCGCGAGCTCAGGGACCAGCTGATACGAGCATGCAGACGGTGGTCCCAGCTGTCAGTCCTGGTTGATCATCCTACTGCGCAACAGCAAAGCTTTCCCAGCAAATGGACCCACAATGCATCCACTGATCGCCCTAGTTCGCACGAGCGGCTGCCACGTCCGCATGTTGTAAATCTGTGTTGTTCACGTCACCTACATAGCCCTCAACCTGCCAATGGCAACCCGCAGGCAGGGTAGCCCCGAAGGCGATATCCACGAGGCCTCGTACGGTGCCTGCGACGGAGCCTGCCTGCCACTTCAAGGCCTGTGGCGCGGCATAAGGTGCGGTGCCGAGTGTTGTAATCACAAGATACGCTTTACTGACGTTCGGATGGCTGTTTGGCAGCGAGAGCCTACATCGATATTGCGCTGCTGAACGAAGGCCAGACAATTGGCACGCCGAGCCATGACCACGGTAGGCCAGAGTCCATTCCTTCGGAGCACCCACATCGCTCACCTCCAACAAGAACTCTGGCACCACGGCGTCCGGCTCTACATTGACTGCAGTAGCATGGATCCGCTTGTCGCATGGCTCGTTCAGAAGCACATTCCAATGCACAATGACAGCGTCTGTGTAGTATCGCAGTGCCTCTAACTTGGCGACGCCTGACTGTGTACAGACTGCGGACGAACGCTTCCGCGGGGCGGTTGAGAGAGCAGCTGCCGCCGGAATTGGAACCGCTGGGGGAGTGTATATCTTAAACCGAGCCTGTTGCGGAGCTGCAGCTGGAGTAGCAGGATACTCCACCGCGAGCTGTGCAAGCAGTGCGAGGGCTTCGTCCGCCGCAGGAAGGGGGGTAACGAACACGACGTACTCGCACTGCTTGAGGGGTGCGGCGTCAGGACAGGATGGCGGCAATGCGCGAGCGACGCTGACATCCCACAACTTGGACACTGGAACCCAGCATGAAGCGTTAGTGAGCATAGCGTGCTGATGGCTCGGAAGCCAACAGTGCGGAGGCGGTGCACTTGTTTTCACAACTTTCAGACGGGCAAAGAGCAAGTCAAGTGCCAGCACTTGTACCCAAGTCAATCCATTGTTTCGGGCAGACACTTCTTCCATGCCGCCAATGGGCTCTTGTAAGCGGATCACGTCGTTGACAGCGATGTAGCACGGCATTGTCTTGGTCTGTAGCAGTGACCCAATCTTGTGCACACGACGATCTAACTCATTGTCTTGCTCCATTTCGGACACATCTAACAATCTATCGTGGTGGTAGACCCCTGCTGGCACGATAAGCGTGTGTCCATCAACATCCGCGACTGCTGCATCTAGGTCTGTGGGGCTGAGCACACTTTGGCCGAAGAAGGACAACACGCGACCCGTCACGCAGCTTTCGGCAGCATCCAGCACGCTCCTCGCCAAAGGGTCCACAGCAGTAGCTTCTGGTCGCAAATGTCCGTTGACATCAAAGAACACCTGTTTACGGCCAGCTCCACGCGCTTTGAGATAGCCACGGGCGGTGGCCAGAGCGGGCAAGTCACTGCTCGTCACTACTCGAGCAGAGGCCCATGCAGCACGGCAGTCTGTGGCTCGCTTGACCCCTTCTTGTCCCGCTTGCTTCGTCCACGCCATGAAGTCGTGCAAGAGTGCATCACTGCCGTAGGAAACGCTACGTAGCAGACGACAAAGGTGCAACCACTGCTTGCGATGAAGACAGAGAAAAGGATCTACTTGCTGCAAAATACTACGCGCGCGTCGCTGTTGCTCCCATCTGAGCACATGCTCGCGCACTTGCGCTTGATGCTGCATGTGCCAAACGGGGTCTTCTGCACTGCCAGCTGCGGTAGGGGCGTCTGTGCCGATAGGCGCTTCTTCGTCGGGTACGGCATATTCCGCAGCGAGAGCGCGAACATGTTGCACAACGTCTTCTAAACTCGGACATGGCATGCGGAAAAGCAATACTACACTCTTGTCTACAAAAGGGGGACCAGCAGACTTGAACTTGCGAGGCGGGGGCTTCTCCGCGAGATATTGCTCGTACTGAGAGAAAGACATAAGCGCAGCATTGAAATCCACTTCCGCCTCCCGTTCGAGCCCTTCGTACGTTTTGGCACTTAAGAAACCCTCCCGGCGTACCATAGCCCCGATAAAGCTTTCTATCCGTACTTCTTTGTATTCTTTCAGGGTGCGCGTGTCGAAGTGGCCGGACTTCGGAAACGTTACGTCGTGCGTTTCTTGAACATCCGATGCGTCCAATTCTGCATTTGACTCGAGCTCACGCGCATCTGCCAAAGCGGGCTTAAGCAGCATGGGCTTATGCTTCTCTTGCACGAGCAAAGCCACCCCCTTGGCTGGACGCATCTCGTGCACTGTCCACCAGTTCGATGAGTGTGAGTTGAGAAGGACTCGATCTCCTTCGCGCAGCACCGCTAACACTACACCTTCCACTTCGCCGTCTTCTGTAACTGCGCGAACTTCTTCGACGAAGTTTTCGGGTTGTACAAATATGGGTTCATCGTCATCATCATCCGTTTTTCTGGACATCATGTCACCAAGATCTCCACGAGATGAACCAGATCGACAAGCTATTGTCCATCCATAGCTTTGAGACATTTCGAAGTGTAAGGGAAGGGATTTCCAATTTCGAATAGCGCTTTTAACAATAGAACAAGACGCTTCCCAGCCATATACTGGTTTCAGCCAATCTGCAACACGAGTTCGAAAGAGTGTTACATCGCATGCATGGAAGAGAACCAGTAAATCAGGAATTAACTCTGCATAGTATCGCGGATTTAATTTATTAAGATAAAATAGTAGACTGAATGTACATCTTTGACGATCAAGTGCTGGCTGATTCTTTAAATTCATTGCTACTGTAACGATATTAAATTAAGATATAACCGAACAATTTACTTTAATATTAATGGCATAATCTTGTTGATAGGAGTATTAGCAGACAAAACGAAAATGTCTATGATGTGGCTAATCCAAGTGAATAACTTCAACCGTAAAAACTTTGGGCATCCAAGGATTCCAAATTGGAATTGGAAATTCTAAAGGATCAAAGATAAAGAAATTTAGGTTTGAATTGAAGTTAAATGTGTATTTTTGATTGCTAATAAATGAAATCACTTTTGCGTCCTTCATAAAGATCAATCTGGAGAAGTCAATCCCGACACGTATCTCAGTTTGTCGGATCAGGTGATAGTACGCATGGACAAAAAGCATTTAATCATTTAGATTCGAACATTTTGAAGGCATTAGAGATTGTTCGCAGTAGTCGTAAAGAACTTCTACCACGTGCAGTGGGTGCTCTTTTACAAGCATATTGCGAAGCAGAGCGTCTTACATCTGCTGAGAACCTTTTGAGTCAATGGTTGCATGTCATTCTTTCGCAAAGACAGGAGTTGCAAGAGCGTCCGGGTACATCAAAACGTACAAATTTATCAGTTTTTAACGATGTATTGATTCAAACACTACAAGATCCTCGTTTTGAACTCTCCAAGACTGCAGCTTTCGGACCGATGCATGACACAGCTTCCGCACGGAAATTTTTAGACATTTTAACAAAGCGCGGAAATCTCGCCGTAACGTCAAAACCCAATGTTGCGGATCGCAACCAGGTCAATGTGTGTACGAGTAATATTTTAGACATTGCGGACATTACAGCGTGGACAGTTTTTCCTGACTTGACTGCCTGGGCGTCCGTTGCAAAGATGTATAGTTCCAGACATGCTCATGAAGAGTGCATGTTAGTCCTGGATATTTGCATTGCAGGCACTGCGAACACTTCCCTCGGCACTTCAGCGCAAATGCAGTCCATTTATGATAGCACCTTCGAGGTTCTGTGCGCCACCATGCAGTTTCGACGAGCACTAGAATTACAGAGGAACATGCGTAAATTAGGACTGCAAGCAACTTCCGATCTGAAGCAGTTGCGAGGGCTGCTGCGATATGTGTCTGAGCTTGAAACGGTTGATGATAAATTGCTGCGTCTGCTGGCTGAGGCTACTATAGCGATCGCGCAACGAGGCGGTACCAGCGATGACGAGCGCTTATCACTGTGTCATTCTCTCGTAACTGTCCTGTGTCGGCACGGACAAGCCAACATTGTAGCCCAATTTATACAAGAATCCTACAGCAAAGGCATACTCAAGCACGAAACTGCAATCATCGCAATCAAGAGCTTAGCACGAACTGGCTTCATTCACGAGGCTATCCAAATTTTCCAACTAGTTTTGCAGAAAAAGACTTATCACTTGAAAAGCAAGAAATTGGCAACGCCAGCAACTCTTAGTGTTAGCATGGATCGTGCTTACCACGACATTTGCAAGGCGTTGCGTAATGATCCAGAGCGATTGGCACAGCTTGCGGTTGCGTATCAAGCAAGTTTGAAGTAAGAACAGTACATTGTGTTATATCTGTATTTTTTGTACTTGCAGTAATTACGATACTTTTTGATTTCAAAAGAATTTCCATTTGGTCATGTCTCTTTCGCCTATTGCGCCTTGAGTAGCACCAATGCTGTGTTGTCACCTGCGAAATAATCACGTCAGTAGCAAGTGTATCAGACGCCAGCAATTCCCACAAATGCACGTAGAGAAATTGAATATAAAGATTTCGTAGATTGCAGGTATATGTTCTTATTTACATCATATTACCTCCAAGTTGCATATGAAACGCACCTTCTAATGTGCCGCTCACTCCTGGCACCATTAGCATAATATTGAAGCTCACCAACCATTTGCCTATGCACCACCGCGAAGATTGTTCGCTTCGCTGTTATACCGCTCTAATATATCCGGAAGCAGCTGTCTAATGCATGCCGCAACATCACTGGAGACGTGTTTACGACAAAACTGCACCACCGCATCCTCAACATTCTGCCCCTCTCTGACCGTCAAGTCGTACGTTTCGTTCTCATTTAGTGTGACTGGAATGGTCGCAACGATGGCTTTCTCAGGAACTGCGGCCGCTGCAGCTGCAGCGGCCGCTTTGGCCGCCTCTGCCTCAGCAGCAGCAGCGGCGGCAGCTTGTTCATCGGCAGCGGCTTGTGCTTTAGCGTTGGCTAGTTCAGCTCGTGCAGCGTCTTCTGACGCCTTCTCTGCGTCAATCTTCTTGAAATAGTTCTGCAAGTCATTGAAAGTCTTTTCATAAGCTACGTTGTAGCCATGTTCACACCATTTCCGAACAGTAGGTCGAGGCATTTCAATTGCAGCAGATCTACAAGTTTGAGCAACACGGGCAACAGGCTGTTGTCCCATACATAACGCAACACACACATCTGAAAAGCCCTGCTCCATTGCGATTGAACAAAAGTCTCCAACTTTAGGTCTAGGAAGTGTACGTTTTGCTTCCCTGAAAGCGAAGCATGAAGGATGTAATGAAGGTAGTCATAAGTTAAACGAGATGCTACACGATGATCAACAAATTACTGGAACGCAATAATCATCAGTTGTACAAATTATTCAATAATGTCATGTGATATTCATGAACAAGATTAATGCTATATTGATCATGAAAAACGAAGTTAATTTGTCCTCAGATACTTACCTACACATTTCCAAGGTCAAAACATCTAGTCTCATATCGTTGCATTGCATGGCACAAGTTCCGGCAGAGCGAGCAGCTTCGCTTATGTAGGCCATTGCCGCTAGCATGATAAAGAAGACTAACATCATTCGTGTTTAATTTTTCTTACAATAACACGACGTCTTTCCAAATTTGAGATTGACACAGGTCCGATTGAGGGGCCACTTGTGGGATTCTCGAACGCCGTGCGAACTCTTAATTATCAAAATTATCGAAAAATATATTTACATTTACGCAAAACAAAAAAGCTTTTCAGTGCATCCGGCAAATCAGTAACAAAATATTTACTAAGCTGCACCGGGAACTGCGCCGGCATCATGCTCGCTCCATTTGACGTGCTGGTTGAACCCAAGATGGTGCGCTCTTAGCCCCAGTGACTGGTCCGCTGCGACGTACTCGGCACCCAAATCCACCACATCCTCACTGACTGACTTATGCTCGTCCATAGCCAACAAAATTGCGTCCGCAAGCGCAAGCGGGTTGTCTACGAGAAACGAATGGCCAGCGGCACCAAGACGGTAAATCTCCGCACGCTTCGGTAGCGCTTTACGTGGGTCTCCGCTTGGCAGGAGCTGTCTATCTTTATGTGCTTGAACCACTGCTTCGGCGGCAGAAATAGTCATCCAGTCTTTCTCGCCGTAAATAAACGCAACATGGCCGATGCGATCGATCACGTCTGGTAGTACATGACATAAGGGCTCCCGCGCATACGCGCCTGGCTGGAGGATGACAGAATGGCAGTATCCGCCGATACTGATGTTATCGTGAATCCAGTTATAGTACAGCTGCTCCGCCAACAGTGGCTTTGGTATCCAGGAGCGATCCGGATAGCGCTTGTAAGTATACTTGTCACTGACGGTTCTGCCGACGACAGGCATGCGTGCCAAGTCGAAAGGACCGTAGCCCTTGTTCCACAGTTTCCGAGCCAATCGGAAGTACCACGGTAAATTGGCAGGCGAGTATCTGGGATCCTCCTTAGGCTCAGGTACACCCGCGGGAGAAAGTAGGATAAGCTTGTCAACCCTGTGTGGATATCGCTCACTATATCTGACGCTGGTGTAGGCTCCCATGGAATGCGCGCATAAAATCACCTTTTCATACTTCATCGACACACGCCATTTCTCCAGCGCCTCCACAAAAATTGATTCTGCTTCTTTGACGTTGCTATCTGGCCCAAATCCACCAAGCCATTTGTTTCGAGTGGATAAGCCACATCCGATTTGATCAATTGCCACAACAGGCCCGTTATATTCACTAGCTAAAGCTGGCGCCGCAGCATAAAACTGACTTGCTGATTGAGCGTATCCGTGAATAAGTACAAGAGGGGTTTTACTCATATCAGTAGAGTTGCGATAGTATTCCTGAGTGTGGATGTGTGACGATTCGTCCAGAGACACATCTTTTATATTAACATGAACAGGATCTTTCAATCTCTTGGCGCGCGTAGCTCTAACCAAAGGCGTACTTTCATGCCATGCAATGCCCCACTTAACTAAATCTAGTTCTGCTTGCTCGAGTGCCGACTTGGTATTCACACTACCCATGATGATCTTCGGAATTGAGGCAGTGCAAGACTTTGGAAATAAAAATGATGGTGTTGAAAACAATCGGCTGCAAAAGCGTTTGTTAGTTGATGCACTTCGAATGTTTTTAAAAAACATAAAAAGAAAGAACTTGTAATTACAGCAGAAAATAATTTCAACACTTTCGACTGTAAGCTTTCGTTTGGCGCGGGGATCCTCTTTCGGATTTGCTCGTTCTTCATTCATGTACATGTAGATGGATACAATAATTGGATATGAATTTACCATTGCGCTTGTTTTCTGAGCCTATTGTAAGATCCGCTTTTAAGACTGGATGCTTTGTGCTTCCCACTGCGAATGAAGATCTTGTATGTTTAGTCGCAGCAGATCAAGGTCTTATTGCATTGGTTATTTCCAAAATCCTTTCCGATAAAGAGTTGGCTCAAATCATAGGATGTAGTGTTGAATGTTTGCCTCGCCTGAGACTTTTTTGTCAGTTAACTTCATCTACTGATCAAACATACGCGTGGATGGAACTTGACAAGCCAATAGCACATGATGCTGTAGTAAATTTTAATCATTGGGCAGCAGCAGAACGTCAATGCATTTGCTGTAACACACACACGTGCGCAGTTCCTCGTTGTTTAACCGAAGCGATGAATCGATATTATGCCCGACAAGTTCTGGAGCCATCGATTCGGGGTTTCTTGGGTATACTCGAAAAACAGTTTCCAAGAAATGATTTATATTTGTTCGAACTTTTGCAAAATGCAGTAGACGATGGTGCATGTCATGTATGTTTCAAAGCAGGTCCTGGTGGTAATGGACTCGAATTTTTTCATAATGGCAGAAGATTTACGGCCCTCGACGTGTTGGGTTTAGCGAGCGTGGGTTTGAGCACAAAAGGGGTTGCGGACGGACCAAAGCGCACAATTGGTTTTATGGGTGTGGGCTTTAAAGCTGTATATAAAAGATATGCCTCAGTTCAGATTACGGATGGACGTTACGGTTTCCGATTCACCGAGCCGTCGTCACCGAGGCCGAACGAGCCTAGCCATGGATGGGTGTTGCAGCCAGCATGGGTTTTGGATAATGACCCCGCTCATCCATTTTGGAAATCCCGACCATCAAAGCTATCTGCAGACAGGAACTCGGAGCGGTGGTGCCGCTTTCAGCTGATGAAGCCCCGGGGGGGATCGGCATGCGTCACCGCGGATCTTGCCAACTTACCCCGTACGGTGCCTCCTCTTTTAGGCCGTAAAAGCCTCGAAAATGCATCCATAGAAGCTTCTCATACTGGACAAGTACCTCCTACTCAATGGACTTTGGAATGGAACGGAAATGTATATGTAGTTGACAAAGCGTGCATGCGCTGCGAGTTTTACGGCCCAATGCATTGGGAACGAATGCAAAGGGCACGATTGCGGCGTGCTGCAAGTGACATGACACAAACAACTAAAGGGAAACCAACGTCATCAGCATCCACGCTACAAGATCACGACCATCTCTGGCGGGGGGAGATGGAGCTGTTCCCACTTGCGTTGTCCCGGTCCCAGCACGAACAGCGGCATTTTTGGCGATTCCTGACGATCCGATTTATCCCCGATATAGAAGCTTGTAAAGCCTATGAGATGCATACAAAGAAAGCTTGGGTAGGGACGACTTGGGCTCACAAAGATTGCCCAACTGCAATGCAAAAAGCCCAATGGGAGGAAAGCAGTGTGTTTTTTGAAGAGGGAGAAGATGGCTGTCCCCTGGAGTCTCGACAGCGCGGTTGCATTCATTCCGTGCTACCTACAAAACTGGTGTTACCATGTGGCTTGCAGTGGCAGGGGCCATGGCTATTGAGCGTGGATCGGCAAGATATCCAGAGCGTCTCAGACAATGCGTGGAATGCTTGTTTGCTGCGCCAGGCCCCAAAGCTGCTGCAGTCGCTTCTTGCTTGCGCAGTGGCAACTAGCGCTCCTACTGCATCCAGTGAATTGTCGACGCGACGACTAAAAGGGCTATATGCGCTTTTCCCCCCTCTCGAGATCGGGCCGATCGCGGGACGTAACGGAGAATCCCTGTTTTGTCAAATTTTCAACGAGAAACTCGATTTAATAGCGCTGACAGAATTTGCACGACACAATGAAGTTGTACCATGTCTCCAACCACAAGCGAATGTCTTTTTTGCTTGTGGGCAAGATGTGTTATGGTTGCCTGCCAATATGGTGAGTACGCTTCCATCAGATCTCGTCTCGCAGTGGGCGCATCCCCGTCACCCTTTCGCTTCGAACATGCTTAACGACTGCACTAGCTGGCTAGCACTTTGGCAGACATCTCTTGTTCTTCCAAACAAAGATTTTCTGCTGCGCCATCGAGCGCAATTTCGATTAAAGTTCAGTCATGAAAAACAACCCGCCGCTCGTCAAGGCGAAATCGAGGATGGAGAGGACGACGGTGAGTCCATAGTTAGTACGCGACTGACGGGTACTAATACTGCGGTGACAATATTGGCTGCATTGCAAGTAGCGCTGGAGACAGATGTTACTATAGCATCTCGTCCGAGTGGAGGAACTAGTCAGACAACCAAAGACGCAACGGACGCTGATACCGCGCGTCAGAAGTGGTTGGCTCCGCTGAGCGACTGGCCCGTTTTTGTTGCGGAGGACGGACGCGAGGCTTTCGCTTCGGAGCTTATTTGGCTCTCAGAAGATTTCGTAGGATTGTCACCTGAACTCATCATTTTGCTGAGAGCAGGAGCGAAATTAGTTCACACACATTCTAAGAATCTGAAGCTCATGCATTCGAATGTAGAAGCGCTTCTGTTAACTTGCAATTCAAGTGCTTCTGAAAACGAGTTAGCCCGAGCGCAGCGCTGCATGTCCACGGCTCGCACACTTTGTTCAGAGAATGTGGTAACCCCCGAAGCCGCGTGCCGTGCTCTATTGTCCCACTGGTCCAAGCTTGGCAGTATTTCCGATGCCATCACAGACAATTTTTTAGTACTAGCCAAATGGGCTAAAATAAGCAATCGTCATTCAGCTCTTTCTCATGTTTTGGCGCGAAGAGACGATACTCCTAATCGCCTGTTTTTGCTTCCATCTGCTGCTGTTAGGGTAGGAAGGCTCTTCGGAGGCGATTCGCACAAAGACCTGCATTCGTTTTTTGATGCGATCGGACGCAAGGCATCTAGTATGCCAGTTGTGGACGAAGGGTTCCTTGGTAACAAAGCATCGCCTGCGGAATGTACGCAATGGGGACGATTCCTGGTGCATTGTGGTGTCAGAGCAGGTCCAGGCATGTCTGTGAGCGTACGACAACTCTCTCAGCAAGACATACAAGCGACCCCAATGCTGGAAAAAGTCAACCTGCGTAAAAATCCTCCTAATACAAACCTATATTTGCCATATGGACTCGGAGCAATGAACAGAAAGCATATGTACGAACTGGAAAGTCACCTTGACAGTCAATGGCTGAGTTTGTTCAGCGGAATGGATGTAAGTGCGGCAACCTCAGCTGCGGCATTATTCGCAGCTCTTCTGGCACGATGCGAAGCAGCAGATCCTATTACACCAATGGCTGCACCAGCAGCAGCCTTTGTATTGTCCGGTAAAACTGATCCGGAACGCGAGAAGCAGGGTTGGGCTCCGCTTTCGCCCTTGTCAGCGAAAGATGGCACGCCACTCTCTGCTGAGGTTGCGGTGCCTGCTTTAAAAAGAGTATTTTTTTTACCTGCGGGAAGTGCTGGGGCAGCTGCATTGGCAAACGGACCTGCAGATTGGTTGCGCAAGCTTGCTTCGATGACATGGATTCCCGCAGCTGTGCAAGGGGAGCTTCCAGCTGTTTTGCGGCCGTGTGAATGCTTGCTTCAACCCCAGGCGGATGCCAGTCATATGCCAGTTGCACAATTACCACCAGACACAATCAAGCTACTTTTGAGTGTACCTGCGGTAGTTACAACGGCGCTTGCTTGGGGCACAGTAAAACCTCGACCCCCCATCGACCGCCTCGAAGCCTTAACAGCCCGCATGGCTTCCCAGTTTGTTAGTCGAGTGAATGTTTTGAACACTAACGAGCAGCCTTTGTCTCGTTGTCGCCCTCATCAACCTTCATCTGACGACTATACAGAGCTAATCAACTTATGGCGAGCGATATGCTTAGCTCATCGCGACGGCCGTCTAAGCGCCTCAGAGCAATCCCGCTTGGCGCGCATCTGTGATATCCCGAAGGTCTTTACGGAACCTTCGTATAGTGCTAACGATAGTGTCTTATGCGCGTCAAATCCAGTGCTTCCGGGTAAGAATGGGCAAGTTTTTACCTATTTGATGACAGTGGACGTCCCCTGGATCGACACTCTCAGCACGGATGTTGCCGCACCTATTCTTCCCGCAGACAGCGAATGCGCTGCCGCGGCACTTTCGAGAGTTGGACATCTTTTATGCATTTCAGACAAAGAATCGCCACTCGTTGACGTAGCTGTGGAACTTCGATCACTGCTGAAGCCGCGTCGGGGAGTTTGCCGACTGCAATGCGTCGATTTTCTACGGCGACACTGCTCACCGGGAGTTGATCAATACCAGTTTGAAGCAAATATACCATTTCAATCTAGCAGTGTACATCAAAAATTTAGCTGTGCATATAGCTGGGCACTTGCGTTGGCTCTTTGCGATGCGCCAGCTCCCATGCAAGCACTACGACGCGATGTTCCCATGTTGCAAATCATTTGCCGGAAAGGGCCAACCGCGCGTCCGGATGCCCATCCATCACGCTGGTGTTCTGCGTATGCTTGCCTTGATGGACGTGGAAATGACGACTCAGTGGTTTTGCCAGTCTTCATCAATGATATGCATACAGCTGCACCAGGGTGCGGCATCCCTAAATCTAGTTTATTGCGCCCTGCACATTGTGTTCAACCCATCGCCTTGCTAGACCATGTTATCGCTCCTTTCTACACACAAACACATATTGAAGCGGCACCAAGAAGGCTCGCCGATTTAGACACAAAGTCTTTGAAAACGCTTCGGATTTCAAGACTGACCGATGCGGACTTTAGCTTGCGCGTCGCAGCAAGGGGGCGAGGAAAGCTTCTACGGGATAGTTCGTTGAGATTAAAAATAGTTATTTTGCTGCTAACTTTAGTCCGCACCTCACGTAACGCACACCACGTGGAGAACCAATCCATACCGAAAGCGCCACAGATTCTCTTTTTCGACACACTGCATTTGGTCTTCAGTTCGCCGCACATCGTCGCATCCAAGGCCGTAAATACCGAGGTTTCTACCAGTCCGTCTGGTGAAATTGTGGAAAAGTGTACTGTTTTTGCGGTCTGGGGCGCCACATCGCAGCGTCATAGCGAGGCAGACGAGCTCAGCAGCTTGGATCACCCCAAACCGCTACTAGTGGCCGGAAGTGCAGAGTCGTATGTCGCAGAACTGGAGGAGTTGGTGCTTTCAATGGTCTTTGGGCATCATGCCGCCACTGCTCATGCTATGCATAGCAGTCAATTTAGCGTAACAAAAGTGCTTCGACTGTTGATGTTCCTGCAGCTACCAGAAAAGTTTAAGCGATTTTTGCTTCAAGACTTCGGCGCATTTGTGCCCTCAGACGTCGGCGGAACAGCGCCAAATTTATTGGAAGCCGCCAGCAAAGAACTTATATCTTCCACACATAACGTTGACTCCGCCGAAGATGCGTTTTTAGGAGCCGATATTGAGGCTAAGTCGGCTGTTACACAAATAGAACCTCTCGACGTTGCAATTCAGAAGCTATTACAAAGCACAGCACGAGAATGTTTATGGACAGGGCTACCAGAAAACATTTCCAGAGACAACCAAATTGCAATTGAGTCACAAAGCATTGACAGTGTTGAACAGGCTGATTCGTTCTTGTCGCGCCTTGGGCCAGCCATTTCAGCTTCCGAGTCGAATGGTTCCGTCCATGATGTCGCGGAACACAAAGCAACGCACTTTCAAAGCAGTCAAAGTAATGCAGACTCTTGTGGAGATGTTTATAGTAGCAGTATACAGAAGGTAGTGCCCGATTCGGCAATTAATGTATCTACTCTGGAAATGGTGGCTTCTAGGACTGGTCGAGGCGTGAGCATGCTGCCTGCTTGGATGACCGCACCTGGCCTCGGCGCCGCACAGAATGTGCCCGAAGAGGAGCAAGTATCTACAGTAGTGAATAATACCACCAAGTTGACTGCAGATACTCTGGATACTATTGCAGGACGTAGTGGTCGTGGGATTAGCTTGCTGCCTGCGTGGATGACAGCGCCTGGGTTAGGGTCGACAGAGAACAATAACGATGTACTTACTGCCCCCAAGCCAGCAAAGCCAACTGAAACGCAAGACTTATACATCCCTCCTCCAGTTGCAATCACAAAACGTGCTCTGGGCCTCCCTCTTGATGAGGACGCTTCAGCGCCAACCAAGAAAGCGCGTTTGTTAGATGATAGCGCGAAGACTACAGAATCTTTGTCAACTGTATGCAACGCTGCGAAAGACGATGCAGCAAAGCTGCTTCACAACATTTACGGTGCTCTGACTGACAAAAAGTTATTACAAGCTGCCATGAAGGTAAAGTTTGATCTGGAAAATGACGAAGAGCTGGACGCTAGCCAGTCGACAATGGTAATACTTGGGTCCTTGGGGAGATTAAGTAGTCACTTTGAGACTTGACAATAACCTAAGTTTTCATTAATTGTAAAATATATGAACATATACCTTTAGTATATTTTATATAAATACTTTCGATGAGACCGTGACGTTTGTGTGTTGTTTAGTAGAAGAGAACAACTCAATCATTATTGGGCACGTAAAGTTTCCCAAAGTTTTGAAGGAAGAAGGAAGAAGTCTAGCACCTCATAGAAACACAGAAATCAAGGGTATTTGAATTATTTTCGTTCTCAAATTTATAAAAAGTCACTTATTTCGTCCGTATTTACGAACAAGCCATGTCTGTCTCTGGTGCAGGTGCTGCGGTACGTGATGAGGTAGTTGATCGCGTAAGCAATGCCGGCGGTGTTTTGGTAGAAGGGTTATCTCACTTGAAAGTAAAACATTTGATAGTGTTTCCAACAACGTGGTTATTGTTTTTTTTTCTAGGTAGATGGTTTTTTGACAATGTTTTAGGCCGATATCATGCAACATCATCACGATACTGGGCTCTCGGATGTAAGCTCATTTTTCTTGTTACATTTGTATCAGCA